>Ga0256406_1001606_pt1 | contig 35725 bp, 39 predicted proteins | sample RumenRJG_03DNA_FD_185986 | JGI IMG/M metagenome (GOLD analysis project Ga0256406, IMG submission 185986) | Bovine rumen microbial communities from Lethbridge, Alberta, Canada - RJG_03 | ecosystem: Host-associated > Mammals > Digestive system > Stomach > Rumen | place: Canada: Alberta | collected...
TGACTTATGCAAATTATTAAAGTTAATATATACTATGGAATATGTTTATATAAGTTAAGAATAAATCCTTGTAAATCAAAAGCAATTATGAGTATAAAAACTGACTAAATTTTTGACAGCCTAATTACAAGGAATGGATGAGGAAAATCGACAAGCAGAGAATAAAGGAACTGACCGATTATTCCCTGTCTTTGTCGTACTTTGTAAAGGGCGAGCGCATCATTGAAGAGCTTAAGACAATCGCCCCCGACTGCAATATCGAGGACTTGCCAATACCTTTTGCCTGCGTTGCTACCGACTGGAAGACTGGCAAGGAAGTCGTCTTCCGCAGCGGTAGTGTATGGAATGCTATCCGTGCATCTATCTCCGTGCCCGGCTTTTTCGCTCCTGTTGAGGAAGATGGCCGCATCCTTATCGACGGCGGAATTACCAATCCGCTGCCCCTTGACCGTGTGGAGCGAACGAAGAACGACTTGCTCGTTGGCGTGAATGTCAGCGGTCATGATTACAGGAGTATCTGGGAACGGCATGAAGCTGCAAAACTAAGGAAAATCAGAAACTCCAAGGCATTGCAGTTTCTCAGCCGTCTTATTCCTGGGGTCAAGGAATACGGCATGAACTACTTCACGCTCCTTGACCGTACTATGTCGATATCGATTTCGCAGAACGCCCGCCGCTCCATCGAAATCAACCATCCCGACATCATTGTAGACATTCCGATGCGTCGGTATGGTGGTGGTGACTATGACAAATATGAGCGTATAAGCGCCGTCGGTCACCGTCACATGGACAAGCAGATAGAAAAGTTCCTGAAGCGGAAGCGCTTCTAGTTTCGAGTTTATTTGCTTTTTATCTCTTCAACCTCAGTATTCGGAACTTCGTGTTCACGCAGAAGCTGGTCCAGCGACTTGAAAGTGTAAGCCGCCTTATCCTTAACGTATGTGCGCTGGAAACGCTCACGAAGTTCCATAAGTTTCTCCGTAGCCTCGCTTAGCGTATCAGCAGTAATGCGGTTAGCCATCTTCTCGGCATTTGCAGGTGTAAATGCGAAGTGGCGGATAAGCATTTGTGCGAAGTTCTTGCGCTGAATATCAGTTACTTGTTGCAACTGGGCGTTAAGCTGGTTCTTCGGTTTGTATATATGGAACAGCAGGACGTCGGGCTCACCACCACGCTGTCCGTTGTTGTATTTCTTCTCGTAGTCGAAGTAGCAGTCGCAATATCCCTTCTCAGCCAACTCCTTTAGCTCCGTCTTCGCAGGCTCAAGAACCCTGCGGCAGAAGTCCGAGAACTTCTTATAGTTATTCTCAAGACGAAGCATTTTCCTGAATTCCAATGTCTTAATCGAAGCAAATCCCTTATCGAGCCACGACTCCAGGAACATGTAAATGCGCTGTGTGTAGCGGTTCTTGCATGCGAATACGATTTGCTTTCCAAGCTTATGGTATCCGAAATCGAGCGAGACAAGCCTTTCGGCAACGCCCCTGTCAAGTTTCAGAATTGCATATTTATTATATGTATGGTCATCGGGGATGTACACATCACACAGGTTCGTCGCCTTTGTATACTTACGTCCTTCGGCTGTCTTGTACGGAATCTCGATAGGAATGGAAGCCAGCATCTTCAGCGAAGTACGCAGTTGAGGGTAGTGGTTGGGGTCGACGCCAAGCTCTTTGAAAGGCAACTTGACCGGCAGACGTCCGTCTTTGTCGAGCTCGTCGGTACGGAACAAATCCAGCTCGCGCGTCCGCTTGTTGTTCAGAAGTCCGTGGAGGATGCTTTGCAGATTTTCCACCACGCTCACCAGAATGCGAACCTGTATCAGCGAGTAGTCATGACGCATCATCGTTACAGCTATAGGCTGCAACAACCACGTTTCTTCCTCAATAGGGATGAGGTCTGTCGAGAGTCCCCTCTTTACAGGTTTCTTCTGCGCCTTGGCACCGCGCTTCTTTGGTTTTGCCGCCGTTGCCGTGGCTTTAGTACTGCTTTTTGCTTCCTCTGATTTTCTCATTACTACGGTTTCCGTTTTATTTGGTCACAAAGGTAATAATAAAAATCGTGCTGACAAAGCTTTTGCGACAGAAATTCTTTATTTTGTCGCAGTTGCGTTTGGCATAATTTTTGTACCTTTGCACACTGTATTATAATTAATTATGTATCATTACGTGCCCCAATGCGGGTAGTTATTGAAAGTCAAAGGAAATGGATAACAAAGTAAAGGAGATACCTGTACTTCTGCTCACAGGTTATCTGGGCAGTGGAAAGACAACCCTCGTAAACAGAATACTCAGCAACGAGCGCGGCATAAAGTTTGCCGTCATCGTCAACGATATAGGCGAAGTCAACATCGACGAGAGCCTTATAGCCGAAGGTGGCATCGTAGGCAAAGGCGACGACAGCCTTGTTCCTCTGTCGAACGGCTGTATCTGTTGTACTCTGAAGATGGATTTGGTGCAGCAGTTGAGTGATATCGCAGAGAGCGGAAAGTTCGATTACATTGTCATTGAGGCAAGTGGAATATGCGAGCCGGCGCCAATAGCACAGACAATATCGGCTTATGCGCAGCTCTATCCGCAGTTGGCTAAGACCGCAAAGGCAAAGCTCGACAACATCGTGACTGTCGTTGACGCTATGCGTATGCGCGATGAGTTCAACAAGGGCAATGACTTGCTTAAGGACAACATCGAGGAAGACGACCTCGAAAGCCTCGTTATCCAGCAGGTTGAGTTCTGTAATACCATCCTTCTGAACAAGGCCTCGGAGGTCAGCCCTGAGGATTTGCGCATGGTCAAGGAGATTATCCGCCACATACAGCCAGAGGCTGAAATCATAGAGTGCGACTATGGCAAAGTCGATTTGGACCGTCTGCTCAATACCGGTAAGTTCGACTTTGACAAAGTGGCAACTTCCGCAGCATGGGTGGCAGCTATGGAAGGTGACGACGACAACGACTCGCTTGAGAACGAAGAGTCCGGCGAGGCACTGGAGTATGGCATCCAGACATTCGTATGGAAGGAGCGCCGCCCGTTGGATTTAAGCAAGTTCGACGAGTTTGTCGCCTCTGCCTGGCCTAAGAGCGTTATCCGTTGTAAGGGAATATGCTATTTTGAGGACGAGATGCAGACCTGCTACGTCTTCGAGCAGGCTGGTAAGCAGGTCGGTCTTCGCAACGCCGGTCGCTGGTACGCCACAATGCCGAAGGATGAGTTGAAGACTTTCCTTGAGGAAAACCCTGGAGTAAAGCGCGATTGGGATGAGAAGTACGGCGACCGCATGCAGAAACTCGTGTTCATCGGTCGCAACATGGACAAGAAAGCCATCACCGACGAGCTCGCTAAGTGCGTCTATGAAGAGTAATATATAATATGTATAGACGGCGGATAGAAAATTTTTGTGGAATTATAGATTAGTATAGGAAACGGCAAAGAGAACTTTTTATATGTTTTTCTTTGCCGTTTCGCTTGTTTGTATTAACTTTGCATCAGTCACAATTTCCAACCAAGACTAAACGAAAATTATAATGGGAAAATTAATTGTCAACTCGTACGAAGAATTCGCAGCCCACAAGGGTGAGCAGATAGGAGTCTCAGACTGGGTCACGATAGACCAGGACATGATAAACAAGTTTGCCGACGCAACCCTCGACCATCAGTGGATACACACTGACCCGGAACGTTGCAAGAAGGAAAGTCCTTACCATCAGACCATTGCACACGGCTACTTGCAGCTTTCTCTGCTCCCTTATCTGTGGCAGGAGATTATCCAGGTCAACAATGTCGAGATGCTTGTCAACTACGGAATGGACCAGATGAAGTTCGGACAGCCTGTCCTTTCGGGCGGCCGCGTTCGCCTTGTCGCTTCGCTCTACGACATCGAGAACCTCCGCGGCATCTGCAAGGCACAGATAAAGTTCCAGCTCATGATTGAGAACGAGCGCAGGTTCGCACTCAAAGGCATTGCGACATTCCTCTACTATTTCAAGAAGGAGCAGGCTTAAGCAGACAAGTCTGCTGACAGACTGACTTTATCAACTATTCTTTCAAGGAGGCTATTATGGAAAACAAGCAAGATAAATTGGCAACCGACAATATCGGATACGTTGTCAGTATGGCTAAGCATTATGCCGGCAGGGGAGTCGCTATGGACGACCTCGTCAGCGAAGGCAGCATGGCAATGGTCGAGGCAGCCCGCAAGTTCGATGCTTCGCGTGGCAAGCGCTTTGTCAGCTATGCCGCACCGTTCATCCGCCGTGCCATGGAACATGCCATTGAAGAACAGGCAGGCTTGTACCGTGTGCCGCGTTCCGAGGCTAACCGTGAGACGAAGAAGCGCAAGATGCCGGTGTCCGTTGACGAACCGATACCGCTAGGTTCTACCAACGGCTTCAACCTGCTGAGTGTCCTGGTCAACAGAAACGTCCGCCAGGCCGACGATGTCTTGCAGACGAGTGAGACAGAGGACGGGCTGAAGGGACTGCTCGGTGCCCTTGACGACCGTGAGAAAGAAGTCGTCAAACGCTTCTACGGCCTTGGCACTTCGTCATACACTATGGCCGAGATTGCCGACAACATGGGACTGAAGCGCGAGCGTGTACGTCAGATACGCGACAAGGCAGTGCGCAAACTCCGCAAGGCTTACCGCCACGGCGTCCGTCAAAGTTAAAAAGCGTTCTTTTATTTTGCGGTGTGCCATGTTTGCAGTACCTTTGCACCCGTAATTACAACTTTTATTTTATGACACCAGTTATCGCATTCATTATTTTTCTTGCCGTAGCTCTCGTGGGCTGGGGCTTTGTTGAACTTCGCAACAAGTCGTTCCATTTCACTCACTCTAAGGATGAGCAGCACGGATGGGACGAAATCAACGAGGCATACGAGGAGAACGGAGAGAAAGAGCTCAACCTTCACGACCTTCTTCAGCGTAACAGCACGAAGGGCTACAGTGCCGTCGACTGATTATGAGGTATCTCATCATTAGCGACATACACGGCAGTCTGCCCCGTCTTGAGCGTGCGCTGAAGTACTACGAGCGTGGTAACTTCGACATGCTCCTTATCCTGGGCGACATACTCAACTACGGACCGCGCAACAGTATCCCTGAAGGCATCGACGCCAAGGGTATCGTTGCCAGGCTTAATCCTCTCGCCAAGGATATCGTTGCCATACGTGGCAACTGCGACGCGGAGGTCGACCAGATGCTGCTTGAGTTCCCGATAATGTCCACTTACACATTGCTTGTGGACGAAGGACGCCGCATCTTCCTCACCCACGGACATGTCTACGCTCCGGGGAATATGCCACCGGGACATTTCGATGCTGTCTTTTACGGTCATACCCACCACTGGAAGCTTGAGAAGGAGAATGATACGCTGGTTTGCAACACGGGCAGCATTACCTTCCCAAAGGGCGGAAACCCTCCGACCCTTGTAACTCTTGAAGACGGACTCGTTACCGTCCGCACCCTTCCCGATGATGAACATCCCGAAGGCACTGTGCTGAAGAAAATGGAAATCTGATGGGTTTCCATTTTGTGTTTATACCAATTGTCAATTCTAACTATTTCAACTTTATCATAACTTTAAAACTATATGGACTGGAAAAAACTACAGAACGGCTCTGACATACGTGGCGTAGCCCTTGAGGGTGTTGCCGGTGAGAACGTCAACCTTACTCCAGAGGCTTCTCAAGTCATTTCTAAGGCTTTCGTAGGATGGCTCCGCAATAAAACGGGAGAGCAGCAAATATCCATCGCCGTAGGCAGAGACTGTCGTCTGTCGGGTCCTGCTCTCAGCCGTGCCGTCATCGACGGCGCAACGTCTGTGGGCGCAACGGTGTATGACTGCGGTCTTGCTTCGACTCCGGCAATGTTCATGACAACCGTCGATGATGACAATCCGGTGACAGGGGCAATAATGATAACCGCCAGCCATCTGCCTTTCAACCGCAACGGACTCAAGTTCTTCACTAAGGACGGTGGACTTGAGAAGAGTGACATTGCAGACATTCTCGACCTTGCTGCCAACGACAATCTGCCGAAAGAAGAGGATGGCGGAAGCGTTCAGGCAGTTGATTTTATGAGTAAGTATAAAAGCCATTTAATCAACTATATACGCCATGGCGTTAAAGCTGAAGACTATGACAAGCCATTGTCGGGCATGCACATCATTGTTGATGCAGGCAACGGCAACGGCGGCTTTTTCGTCGACATCCTGAATGCTCTCGGTGCTGACACGGCAGGCAGCCAGTTCATCAATCCAGACGGACATTTCCCCAACCATATTCCTAATCCTGAGGACAAGAAGGCAATGAAGTCCATCTGCGACGCGGTCGTGAAGAGTCATGCCGACTTAGGCGTTATCTTCGATACCGATGTCGACCGCTCAGCAGTTGTCGACAGGCACGGCGACGCCATCAACCGTAACTCGCTCATCGCGCTTATCTCAGCCATCATCCTTCGTGAGCATCCGCGAAGCACCGTCGTCACCGACAGCGTCACATCTGACGGCTTGGCGGAATTCATTAAGTCGCAGGGTGGTGTTCATCATCGTTTCAAGCGAGGTTACAAGAATGTCATTGATGAGGGCATACGCATCAACAAGGATGGCGGCAACTGCTGGCTGGCAATCGAGACGTCGGGACATTGCGCTCTCCGCGAGAACTATTTCCTTGACGATGGCGCATATCTCGTAGCTAAGCTTATCGTCGATGCAGCTCGACTTCGCAGTGACGGTAAGGAGTTGCAAGACCTGATATCGTCTCTCCGCCAACCGGTTGAGAGTACGGAGATACGCTTCCACATCTCTGCCGACGACGTTCAAGGCTATGGTCAGCAGGTTCTCGATGCTGTGTCATTGGCTTCCAAGGATGTTGAAGGTTGGGAAATCGTCTCGCCAAACTATGAAGGCATCCGCGTGAGTTGCAAGAATGCTGACGAGCGTGGCTGGTTCCTGCTTCGCAAGAGTTTGCACGACCCGGTCCTTCCGCTCAACATCGAGTCGGATGTCGAGGGTGGGGTAGAGCGCATTTGGCAGAAGATTGACGATTTGTTGAAGCCTTTCGATAAACTTGTAAAGCAATAGCTAAGTTTGGCCCATCCGACATTTAGAGTGATTACTTATACTTCAGCAATAACCTCGAGAGGTTAAACTGTCGGTAAGCCCCACATAAGCGATAAAAAATCCGCATCTGCTCAATAGCTGAACAAATGCGGATATTTTGTTTTATGAATTAATTATATTATTCTGTCGGAGCTGTCTCGGCCTTTGGAGCCTCGGTAGCTGCCGGCTTTTCCGTTGTCGGCTCTGTCTTTGGCTCTGTCTCAGTCGGTTCAGTCTCAGTCGGTTCTTTGGTCTCACTTTCGTCAACAGAAGACTTTGACGTTGTCGACGCCTCATGCCTTGTAGGCTTTGGAGTTACCTTTTCCGGCGTTTCCGGTATGATGTCACTGTCGGCAATTACCGCATCGTCGGAAGCCTTAGGCGCAGCCGATGTCGTGTCGACCTTCTCCTGTGTGTCAACCGTTACACTGTCCGTAGGCACCGTTGCAGGAGAAGAAGAGTTGAAGTACCACAATGCTCCGGCAACAACAGCCAAGACAACAATCACGGCTACAAGAAGAATAATCTTAAGATTTGCCGACTTGCGCTCGTCGTCATAACGGCTTATAGGCTGCGGCTGCTTCCTGTAAGTCGGCTTCGGACGCCGCGGCGTTGCAGGCTCAGTCTTCTTAGGCTTTTCCTCATCGTCGATAGGGCGCACTACCTTCGGCTCTTCCTTCTTCGTCTGCGGTTTTTCGTTTGCAGGTTCAACTGGCTTTGCAGGTGCGGCAGTGGTCTTGAACAACTTCGGCTTTGGTTTGCGGACAGGTGCAGGACGACCGCTGAGGGCGTTGTCGGGCGACGACTGCTCGTTCTCTTCAAGCATCTCGTCACCGGCTTCAGCTACGATATTGCGAATTCTGAAGAAGTATGCCGAATGGTTGTCGTCATAGTCTGCCGTCGTCGAGCGAAGACGGTTACGCTTCTTGTCGTCAGAGCCTTCCTCACTGAAGAAGTCGCAGACGGCCTCGCCATTCATCTTCTTGCGGAGTCCCGGTGTCAGCATGCAGAAGAAATCGCCCGGCTGCAAGTCGGTTACGTGTATAATAGCCGGGTTGTCGATGTCGCCGTCGTCCTCATTGCGGCTCTCGAAGAGCAGACGGCTTTCCGACGGGCGCACATGGTACACGCCGCCATGACCGACATGGACAATCGTTATACCGCCACGGTGCAGGCACAGCATTGACAGTGAGGCTTTTACAGCCGACTGGTTGCCGTCGCCCGCCGTTGGCAGGGCTGCTGCCAGAGCGTTGTGTATCTCCTCGTCGGTCAACTCACCGTTGCCGGAGCGGTACCGGTTGAAGTATCCAGTTATCTTCCTGGCTATATCTTCGCCCTTAGCACCGTGCGTACTGCTTCCGTCGAGGATAATGAACATCCGGTCGGCGGAGTCGGCTTCGCCCTTGCGTGGGTATATAATGTCTTTCTGTTCAGGCTGATGCCCTTTCTCCCAGATTGCCTGTGGCTCAAATATTTCTATTCTCATAGCTGAAAATCTGTATTTGTTTCGTTTTTGAAATACAAAAATACTGCTTTTATTTCTTTAAAAAGAATATTTCATTCCTTTTTTAATTTTTATTTATGACTATCCTCGAATGTCCTTCCAGCTGTGCTATCTAACTCTGGGACGTGCCCTGCTGCGCCCGGTCGGTCAGAATGACCGGATAAAATGTTCTTACTTTCGCCTTTGCAAGGCGAGCGGGCACCCACGAGGGACGCCCCTGCGGTGGGTGTGTAGCTGTTAGAGCATTAGCGGATATTCATCAAAATCATATAGCTCCGTGTAAGATTTTTATGCCTTGGGGATAGCTGATAATCAATGATACTTCTTCTTTGTCAGGGCCACTGTATATGGTTGAAATTGAGAAATATATTTACAGAAAAGTCATCGAGGACGTCTTGCGTTGCGAAACCTCACCTTTTGGCTTGCGAAACCTCACCTTTTGCAGCCTAAAACCTTATCTTTTGCAAGCCCAAAGGTGCCCTTTTGCGGTGCAGCTGATTGTCAAGGAGTTACAAGGACTTTTTTATATTGCCTTTAGGTCTGCCGCCAACTGCTTGACGCTGCTGGCTCCAACGAGAACACTGGTGACACCATCCTGCTCGAGAATCCACGACAGAGCCCTTTCGGCAAGCGTCAGTCCGTGTGCCTTAGCCTCTTCGTTGTAGTTGCGAATCTTCTCAAGAAGCTCAGGAATAAGGTCGTCCTTCTTAAGCGAACCACCCTGTGCCATTCGGCTGTCAGCGGGAATTCCGTTAAGATAGCGGTCGGTGAGCAAGCCCTGTGCTAGAGGGGAGAAGCTGATGAAGCCTATGCCTTTCTCCTTGCAGAACTGCAACTGTCCCTTTTCTGCCGGCTGGCGGTCAATCATGTTAAGTCTGTCCTGATATATTAGTAGAGGAGTGTCACGCTCGCGAAGATATTCCTCGGCAAACTTCAGTGCCTCCAGTGGCCAGCGACTTATACCGATGTACAGCGCCTTACCCTGTTTGACGATGTCGACGAGAGCCTGCAACGTCTCCTCGAGCGGCGTGTTCGGGTCGTAGCGATGGCTGTAGAACAGGTCGACGTAGTCGAGATGCATGCGGCTGAGGCTCTGGTCGAGACTTGCCATGAGATACTTGCGGCTTCCCCAGTTGCCGTAAGGACCCGGCCACATGTCGTAACCGGCTTTCGACGAGATAAATAATTCGTCACGGTACGGTCTGAAATCGTCGTCCATCAGTCTGCCAAACGTTTCCTCAGCTGAGCCGTAAGGAGGGCCGTAGTTGTTGGCGAGGTCGAAATGAGTTATCCCGTGGTCGAAGGCATAGTGCGTTATCGCCCTGCTTCGCTCGTATGGGTCCACGCCTCCGAAGTTGTGTCAGAAGCCGAGGCTTACCTTTGGCAGCAGAACTCCGGATTTTCCGCAACGGCGATACATCTTGTCTGACTCTGCATAGCGGTCGTCAGCCGCCGTGTACTTTAACTTTAAATCCATAGTTTGATAGTTTTGTTTGTGTTATTGGATAAACTATTTCAATACAAAAATAGTCATTTATACCTAAAATCCGCTTACTACAATGGTAAAACTAACTTTTCTTATTCGTTTTTGGAGGGATTTAACAAAGGCGTATAGGTCGAAAAAAGCCCCTGCAAGGACGTTCGAATGAATCCTTGCAGGGGCTTATATATATAATAATGTGTAAAATCCAGTTGGATTATACGAGGTACTGCGAAGAGATGCTCTCGTTGTTGACCACGCGGCGGATAGTTTCGGCGAACATATCAGCAACTGACAGTTGCTTAACCTTTGCGCAACGGTCGGTGTAAGGTATCGAGTCGGTGAAGACAATCTCCTCCAGTGCACTTGCCTGGACGCGGTCGCTAGCCGGACCAGACATGACACAGTGGCTTGCGCAAGCACGTACGCTGAGCGCTCCGGCTTCCTTCATGATGTCGGCAGCCTTCGTGATGGTACCTGCCGTGTCGACCATATCGTCAACGATGACAACGTTCATGCCCTTGACATCACCGATAATCTGCATGCTCTCGACAACGTTGGCACGTGCGCGCTTCTTGTTGCACAGCACGAGCGGGCAGTTGAGGTACTTGGCATACGTACCGGCACGCTTAGCTCCGCCGACATCCGGCGATGCGATGACGAGGTTCTTAATGTGCAGGCTCTGCAGATAAGGCAGTATGACTCCGCTTGCATAGAGGTGGTCGACAGGGACATCGAAGAAGCCCTGTATCTGGTCGGCGTGCAAGTCCATAGTGATGAGGCGGTCGATGCCTGCTGCCGACAGCATATCGGCAACGAGCTTGGCGCCAATACTTACACGCGGCTTGTCCTTACGGTCCTGTCGTGCCCATCCGAAGTAAGGGATGACGGCGATGATGTGGCGTGCCGAAGCGCGCTTTGCAGCATCAATCATGAGCAGGAGCTCCATGAGGTTGTCGGAGTTTGGGAATGTGCTCTGCACCAGGAACACGTCCTTTCCGCGGATAGACTCCTCGTATGATACGGCAAACTCACCGTCGGAGAAGTGTGTTACCAATAGGTTGCCGAGCTTTATGCCCAGTGAAGCGCAGATTTTCTCTGCAAGGTATCTCGTCTTCGTACCCGAGAATACCTGAAAAGAGTTGTTGTCACTCATTTTTGTTATATAAAATTAAGAAGTGTTGCCTTAAAGAACAATGCCGTTGACGGACCTTCGTCAGCCCGCCGCCTTGCGGAGTTTCTGGAAGTGTTGTATGATTGCCTTGTAGTCGACGTTGCTGTGTATGTCGAAGCGGTTCCACAAATCGCCGCACACTACTACGCCGCCGAAGCCGAGCTCACGAGCCAGCCGTATGTTGTCGAGTCCCATTCCGCCCAGAGCATATACCTTCTTGTCGATGAGTCCGTCGTCAGCGGCTTGCTGTAGCTCGTCGATGGTGAACGATGACTTCTCGTTGGGGAACTCTATGCAGTCGAAGACATTCTTAAGAAACACGTATTGCGCCTTCTTCTTCAACTGGGGCAGCTGGGCAATGTCCGTCGCTGTGCGGCTGAAGTGTCCGCGGTAGCCTTCGGGCAGCGGCTCTGTCGGGTCGTCGATGTGTATGCCTGCCAGTCCGTACTCGTTCTTAAGATAATAGTGCTCGTGCACCGTTATCCTACGGTAGCAATCTTCGGGCAGCAACGACAGCAACCGCTCGGCGTACATAGGACTGCTGCCGGGCTTGAAGAGGTGCAGGTTGTCCATGCCCTCGTCGAATAGCGCATCCAGTATCTTGTCTTCCTCCACGAAGAATGTGGACTTTGTCATGATTACAAGCTTCATGTCTGCTTTCTTTTCTGTTTGCAAAATTAGTAAATTATTATAAATCTTGCAATACTTTCGACATATTTTCGTAAGTTTGCAGTATGAAAACTGATAAAGAGACTTTTGCAAACATCGACAGACCGATGTATATTCTCGACGAGGAACGCCTCCGTCGTAATCTGAAACTTATAAAATATGTGTCCGACAAGGCAGAAATCGAAATAATATTGGCTTTCAAGGCTTACGCGCTTTGGAAGACTTTCCCCATCTTCCGTGAGTATATCTCGGCCACGACGGCGAGCAGCCTCTACGAGGCGAGGCTCGGTTACGAGGAGTTTGGTGCTCCCGTCCATACCTATTCGCCTGCTTACACCGGCAAGGTGCTGCCCGACATTGCCCGCATGTCTTCGCATCTGACGTTCAACTCGCTGTCGCAGTATTCCCGTTTCCATTCGGCTGCCAAGGCTGCCAACCCCGATGTGTCGCTCGGAATACGCGTTAACCCTGAGTATAGCGAGGTTGGCACGGCACTATACAATCCCTGCGCGCCCGGAACACGTTTCGGAGTGCTTGCTGAGGATTTGCCTGCGGAACTGCCGGACGACATCGACGGATTCCATTGCCACTGCCACTGCGAGAGCGGTTCGGATGTTTTCCAGCGCACGCAGGTGCATATCGAGGATAAATTCTCGCGTTGGTTCCCTCAGCTGAAGTGGATAAACTTCGGCGGCGGACACCTTATGACGCGCAAGGACTACGATGTCGAGCTGCTTGTCAAGATGATGCGCGACTTCCGCCGTCGCTATCCTAATCTGAAAGTCATACTTGAGCCGGGCAGTGCCTTTGCGTGGCAGACCGGTGAACTTGTGGCGCAGGTCGTCGATATAGTCGAGAATCACGGCATACGGACGGCAATTCTGAACGTCAGCTTTACCTGTCACATGCCCGATTGCCTTGAAATGCCGTACAAGCCGGAGGTCCGCGGTGCCGTGATACTGCCTGAAGGCGATGCCGCCGGGGGAAAGGAATATGTCTACCGGCTTGGTGGCTGCTCGTGCCTTTCCGGTGATTTCATGGGCGATTGGCAGTTTGACCACGAGCTGAGGGTGGGGGAGAACATCATCTTCGAGGATATGCTGCACTACACAACGGTGAAGACGAACATGTTCAATGGTGTCAGCCATCCGTCCATTGCGCTCCTCCGCCAAGGCGGTGACTTGCAGGTGCTGCGCGAATATACTTACGACGACTATAAGCATCGGATGGATTAGGAGGCCTCCCCCCGGCCCCTCCGAAGAAGGGGAGTGAAAAATTGTTTTGTGATCGTATATCTTAATAAATCTTAAATTGATATTTTGCACTAAAGAACACTTTGCTGTCTCACAGAAAATTAGTAACTTTGCACCCTGTTTGGAATAGGTATCAATTAACGAATCAAAAAAACGTCGGATAGAAATGTCTAAGATTTGTCAAATCACTGGAAAGAAGGCACAGATGGGTTGCAATGTGTCTCACTCGAAGCACCACACTAAGAGGAGCTTTGACGTCAACCTGTTCAGCAAGAAATTCTACTATGTAGAAGAGGGTTGCTGGATTAACCTTAAGATCAGTGCTGCCGGTCTGCGTCTTATCAATAAGGTAGGACTCGATGCCGCTTTAAAGCAGGCTGTGAAGAAGGGCTTCGTAAATTGGAAAGATATTAAAGTTATAGGAGAATAATCGTCATGGCAAAGAAAGCAAAGGGAAACAGAGTCCAGGTTATTCTGGAGTGCACTGAGATGAAGAACAGTGGTCTTCCTGGCACAAGCCGTTACGTGACCACTAAGAACCGTAAGAATACTCCGGAGCGTTTGGAGCTTAAGAAGTACAATCCAATCCTCAAGAGAATGACGGTTCATAAGGAAATTAAGTAAGCTCGAGGCATCACGGTGCTTTAAGTTTCGATAATTGAACTTTTTAGATAAACTAAAGTAATATGGCAAAGAAAGCGGTCGCTACCCTCCATGAAGGTTCTACGGATGGTCGCGCATATTCAAAGGTTATTAAGATGGTAAAGAGTCCTAAGACCGGCGCTTACATTTTCGATGAGCGCATGGTGCCTAATGAGGCTGTTAAGGACTTCTTTAAATAAATCGGACAAATTTGTTTGTTAAATAGCAAGAGGCATGCTGAACATTTGTTTGGCATGCCTTTTTTATGTATAATGCAGGTGTAATTATTTGCCTTGAAACGTATTACCACGCAAATAATTTCTTTTTTCAGAGGATTTTCATTAACTTTGTGCCAAAATAAAAATCATTATGGCTTTATTTGGACTTTTCAATAAAAAGAAGAAGGAAACCCTCGACAAGGGACTTGAGAAAACAAAGCAGAGCGTCTTCTCAAAGTTGGCGCGCGCCGTTGCCGGCAAATCGAAGGTCGACGATGATGTCCTCGACAATCTTGAGGAAGTTCTCATCTCCTCAGACGTTGGCGTTGACACCACAATCAAGATTATCGACCGCATCGAGGAGCGTGTCGCCCGCGACAAGTACGTCTCGACAAGCGAACTGAACGGTATCCTGCGCAGTACCATTGCTGATTTGCTAACGGAGAATAACACTGGCGACAGCGAGGGATGGGACCTGCCCACCGACCACAAACCGTACGTTATCCTTGTCGTTGGTGTTAATGGTGTCGGCAAGACGACGACCATTGGCAAGCTTGCCTACCAGTTCAAGAAAGCCGGAAAGAAAGTATATCTCGGTGCAGCCGATACGTTCCGTGCCGCAGCCGTTGAGCAAATACAAATTTGGGGTGACCGTGTGGGCGTCCCGGTGGTAAAGCAGCAGATGGGATCGGACCCTGCCAGCGTCGCCTTCGATACACTCCAGAGCGCCAAGGCCAATGATGCCGATGTCGTTCTGATTGATACAGCAGGTCGTTTGCACAACAAAGTCGGCTTGATGAATGAGCTCAAGAAGATTAAGGACGTAATGAAGAAAGTCATTCCCTCGGCTCCTGACGAGGTCCTGCTTGTCCTCGACGGCAGTACCGGACAGAATGCCTTCGAGCAGGCAAAGCAGTTTGCCGCTGTCACTCAGATAACGTCGCTTGCCATAACCAAGCTCGACGGAACGGCAAAGGGCGGTGTTGTCATCGGTATCAGCGACCAGCTGAAGGTTCCGGTGAAGTATATCGGACTCGGCGAGGGCATGGAAGACCTGCAATTGTTTAATAAGGAAGAGTTTGTCGACTCGTTGTTTAAAGAGTAGGGGCTTTCCGTTTTATGAGAAAAAATTGCATTGACTTCATAACGATGGGGTGCTCCAAGAACCTCGTCGATACTACCAAACTGCTCCGTAAGTTTGAGGATGAGGGCTACCAGTGTACCCACGACTCCAAGAGACCGCAGGGCGAGATAGCCGTTATCAACACTTGTGGCTTCATAGAGAGCGCCAAGGAGGAGAGCATTAACACCATCCTGGAGTTCGCCAACCGTAAGAAGCAAGGCAAACTCGGCAAGCTCTATGTCATGGGATGTCTTTCGCAGCGTTACAAGGAGGAGCTGGAAGAGAGCATTCCGGAGGTCGACAAGTTCTACGGAAAGTTCGATTACAACGGTCTTCTCTCGGAGATAGGCCCGGCACACGCAACCGCTCAGGGCGTTGACGCCGGCGGACGAGCTGTCCGTCATATCCGTACCACACCGCACCACTATGCCTACGTGAAGATTGCGGAGGGCTGCGACCGTCATTGCGCCTATTGTGCCATACCGCTGATTACTGGCAGGCATCATAGCAGACCTGTCGAGGACATCCTCGATGAGGTTCGTTCGCTTGTGGCACAGGGAGTCCGGGAGTTCCAGGTTATTGAGCAGGAGCTTACCTACTATGGCGTCGACATCTACGGAAAGACCCGCATTGCCGAGCTCATAGACAAGATGGCTGACATCAAGGGCGTGAAATGGATTCGCCTCCACTACGCATATCCGAACCAGTTCCCGCTCGAACTGCTCGACGTCATTCGTGAACACGATAATGTCTGCAAGTATCTAGACATTGCCTTGCAGCACATCAGCGACCACATGCTTACCCGCATGCACCGCCATGTCACCAAGGACGACACGCTGAAGCTCATCAGTGAGATACGGCGACGTGTCCCCGGCATCAATATCCGTACCACGCTGATGGTCGGTTTCCCAGGAGAGACAGACGAGGACTTCAACGAACTGATGGAATTCGTTCGTACTCAGCGCTTTGAACGTATGGGCGCTTTCGCCTATTCGGAGCAGGAAGGCACTTACAGTGCTTTGCATTACAAGGACGATGTACCTGAGGAAGTGAAGCAGGAGCGACTCGACCGGCTTATGGCTTTGCAGGAAACAATCAGCTCAGAGGTAGAGGCAGCGAAGGTCGGGAAGGTCATGAAGGTCATCATCGACCGTCGCGAAGGCGACTACTATGTAGGTCGCACGGAGTATTGCTCGCCCGAAGTCGACCCCGAAGTATATATCCCTGTTGCCGAGAGGCCGTTGCGCAAGGGCAACTTCTACAACGCTCTCATCACCGACAGCAGTGATTACGATTTATACGCAACTACGATAATTGACAAGAAATGAATAATAAGGAATTCATATCGCGCCTGTCGGACTCGGCAGACATGACAATGGCAGAGGCACAGCGTGTCGCCGACACTATCGTCAATGCTATGGGACGTCTGTTCGACGATGGCTCGCAGGTGCAGATACCGTCTTTCGGAACGTTTGAGGTAAAGAAGCACAAGGAGCGGATTATGGTTAATCCGGCTTCCGGACAGCGTATGCTCGTGCCGCCAAAGCTCATCCTCGGTTTCAAACCTGCCTCGGCAGTGCGCGGACAAATCAAGAAGGGAGGTGAGGCATAATGGCTCGTAACTCTATTGCTGACATAGCGGCTGCCGTGGCGCATCGCCATAACCTTGGAAAGAAGGAGTCTGCCGACATCGTTACTGAATTCTTCAAAATCATTTCGGAAGGTTTGAAGACCGACAAAATAGTAAAGGTGCGCGGTTTGGGAACCTTCAAGGTCACGTATGTCAAGGCACGCGAGAGCGTCAATGTAAATACCGGCGAGCGGGTGACAATCGAAGGCCACGACAAAGTGACTTTCGTGCCCGACGCTACGATGAAGGAGATTGTCAATAAGCCGTTCTCCCAGTTCTCAACGGTCGTCGTCAATGATGGCGTCAACTTCGATAGCATTGACATTGCGGCTGAGGCTGAAGAGCAGAAACAGGCATCCGAGGAGCAGAAGGAAGCTGATGAGGAACAGAAAGAAACTGCTGAGGAACAGACGGAAACACCTGTCGACGAAGAAGAAACGAACGTTGACGAGACGAAGGATGCTCCTGAGGTTCAAGAGGATACTGTTGCTGAAGAGCCAAAGTCCACGGTTGCGGCTCCGACGAAGAAATATGAGGATGCCAAGGCTGCTGAGCCTGCGCCGGAAAAGGTGGCTGACATTCCTTCGGAAAAGCCCTCAGAGGTTGAAAAGTCTACTGAGAATGAACCGAAACCGGCAGCTTCTGATGACAATACGAAGTCTGATGTAACTCCCGAGGTTAAGGAAGATAAGCCCGAAACTCCGGAAGATCCTTCTGAAAAGACCGAAAATGTTGTCAAGAAGAAGGTTGTCGACCATGAGATAGTCAAGCAGGAAGTCGTCGAGCAGAAGATTGTCAGGACGACAAACACTTCCGATGAGGAGGATAAAGTTTCGCGCGAGTACTTCGATGAGCAAATGCACAGACTGCATCGGCACCACAATATCTTCCTTGCCATTGCCGGAGTGCTGATAGTCTTGGGAGTTGTCGTGGGCCTGCTGTTAGGGCGTTACTTTGCTCAAGGCACCCAACAGCCTGCAACTGTGGTACATGACACAATCGAGAGCAAGCCCGCTCCGACTGCTGTTGCTGCCCCGAAGGCTGAGGAAGAGTCTGCCGACACCGCTCAGACTCCAAAGACGGCATCACCGGAGCCTGCAAAGAAGCTGAACGAGAACCCTTCGAAGGCTGACTTGGAACGTATAAACAGCGACCGCCGCTTGCGTTATGGTGCTTACAAGATTACCGGTGTGAGCAAGAAGATTGTCCTGAAGAAAGGCCAGACGATGTCGTCGTACAGCGATAAGTACTTCGGCAAGGACATGATTGTCTACTTCCAGGCTCTCAACGGAGTCGAAGAAATGTCGGAAGGCGACACCATGCTCGTCCCTGAGGTTAAGCTCCGTGCCCAGATTCGTCGCAGGTAGGGGCTTTGTATTAAATAAACCGTCTTTAAGCGCACTACGTGCTGTAGCGCATCTCCGAAGCGCTGAGTCGTTTATATATACTTGTTTCACTTCCCCACATTGCGCTATCGCTTATGTGGGGTTACCGTTAGTTTAACCTCTTCGAAGTTATTGCATTTGTGTATCTTTGATTTGGAATGTCGGAAGGACCTCTTCTATTTCAGCAAACGGTGGATAAACGCATCGTCGGCATCGGGGAATATCGTTCGGAACTTGCCCGCTATGCGCCTGTACGACTTCTCGGGAGAGCGGTCCGGGTGGCAAGCCTCCTTGCCGAACAAGTCCTCCGGAGTAGTCAGCAGTGAGTAGCCCCAGCCGTATTCCTTGCCGTGCTTGTCGTGCGGATAGACGAAATCCTCCGTCACGATGTATGTTCCCATTTGCAGTTTGGCAACATACGAGTCGAATTTTCCACGCATCTTCGTTCCCGTAAACCCACAGGCGCGCCGCAAGTCACGAGTTATCATACTTCCTCCCTCGCGAAGCGTCTCCAGAATCATCCTCTCTATGCTGTCCTCCGACGGCAAAGGGAATACGCTCCGCCGATAGTTGCAGAAGTCGGGCCACCACTCCTTGCTCACGAAAGCCGCCTTCTTGTCGAAGAATTTGCCGTAGCCGCAGCCCGTCTCACGTATTATCTCGCCTTTCCAACGCCACGGAGCCCATTCCCATGAGCCGTCGTCATTGACGATGTAGCCGCAGTCCGGGTCGACCGTTTCATCTGCCGACCAACCGTGTATGCCCATTGGTAGCAGTGGCAGGAAGCCTATCTTGTTGACATAGGCAATCATTTCAGCACAGGAATGTATCATGATGAATCTTATTTAAACAGCCTTTGCCTCGAGCTCAGACGGAGGGAAGCCATACTCCCGTTTCACTTTGACCATCCAGTGGCCATCTCCTCGCGGAATTTATCATGGAAAACCTCACAGCAATAGAACGTATCCATGAAGTTGTAGATAGTGATGTTCATGTCCAATGTGTTTAAATCCGTTTTTTATTCTGTTGCAAAAGTACTGATAAATAATGTATATCGTTTTTCTGAAAAGTTAAATATCGTTTTTCTGAAAAGTTTGGGTGCGTCAGTTAACATGATACGCGTTTCACGCTGTAGAGCATCTGCGAAGCTCTGAGTAAATACGCATAGATTTATTCCTTACCTCAGACTGCGCTATCGCTTGTTAGGGGTTATCGAGAATTAACCTCTTCTAGGTTATTGCTGATGTGTATGTTTCAATTCAAATGACGGATGAACCTTTTATCACTATACTATCTTTCGTTTTCTGCCTAAAAACAAATTAGTTTGTCTTAAGTTTTGCGTTGACGCAAAATTTTCGTACTTTTGTACTCTTATGGCACAAATCGACAATGAAAACCTGGTACTTCTGCTGTTCCCTTCGGCTCTGTGGAACCTCTACTGCATGGAGCTTCGGCACCGCAGACTCATTGTCGACGTCTATCGTCAGGGCGATATTGTAGAAGAGTCGGAAGTCGACAGCCCAGACGTAAAGCGCATAATCCGTCTCTGCAAGTCGGTGGAGGCATCCAGTATCTACACCCATGTCGGCAAGAAAAACTACAAAACGCAGAAGAAATTCTTCGAGAATGCCGACTCGAAGGTTCGCCGCCACGTTCAGAACCTCACCGGCCGCCGCATAGCTGAGGCCGTTGGACTTGCAGCAGCTAATGGAATCCACATCTTTTTCCGCCCCGGTCCTCACGATTTCCTTGAGCCTGAGAAAGAGCTGAAGTACGTTGACGAACCCGTTTCTTTGCAGACGCTGTACCGGAAGACCGACGGCGGCCTCGACTATAAGCTCACTGTGGAACAAGGATTGTGCCCGTCGATGCACAAGGCGGTTGTTATCAGCAACGAGCCGTCGCTATTCAGCATCGACAACCGTCTCCTTCACTTCGAGGCGGGGCTTAATGGCAATCTCCTCCGACCGTTTATCACTCAGAAATGGGTCCATATTCCCGCGCGTATGGAGGGCGAATACTTCCGTAAAATGATACTGAAGATAGCCAGCAAGATAGACATTGACGCCGAGGGCTTTGACGTTACGGAACTCTATCCTGAAGGCAAGGCGTTCTTGTCGTTCGAACGTCAGGTAACGGGCACTTATCATTTCAGTCTCGCTTTCGAATATGGCGGGAAGAAATTCCAGGAGAACAGTCAGCGTGAAAAGAGTGTAACGCTCCACGACGAGGGCTCTGACATAGGCTTCGTGTGCATCCATCGCAACCGTGAATGGGAGAAATCCATTCGCGAATTTGTTGACAACGAAGTCCATTTGCCTCAAAGTGGAACGCTTACGGAAATGCTTGAGTGGACAAGAGCTAACCAGCAGAAACTCAGCGAGAATGGAATAGAAGTCGAACAACTGTCAAACCATAAATATTACATAGGAGATGTCCGCATCACACAGGACAATAAGCTTGCCGGCGACTGGTTTCAGCTCCACATAGTACTCCACTTCGACGACGGACTGGCTTTGCCGCTCGTGGCGCTTCGCCCTGCTTTGCTCAGCGGCGAGAAGGAGTTCCAGTTGCCAACGGGCAAGTGGTTCGTCATCCCCGACGAATGGCTGGCTAAGTACACGCCGCTGATGCTGTTCGGACTGAGGAGCAAGAGCAGCGACAACATCAGTGTTCACAGAAGTCAGAAAGACGTCCTCGACGAGCTCCATTTGTCGGACAAGATAGCCGGCGACGGCATCAAGGCTGACGATACGCTGCCAAAGACTCTCAACGCGACGCTCCGTCCGTATCAGGAAGAAGGCTTCCGCTGGATGATTGGACACATGAACGCCGCCGCAGGGTGCTGCCTTAGCGACGACATGGGACTCGGTAAGACGGTGCAGTCGATAGCTGTCATCCTGAAATACATCGAGACTGCGACTTCAAAACAGCAATCTTCCGACATGCCGGAGAGTGAGAACGGCACAGAGCCGAGCCTCTTCACGCAGGCTGAAATGACCGGCAGGGATTCTGTTTCAGTTCATCCCGTCCTCGTCGTAGCGCCAGCTTCCGTCGTCTACAATTGGCGTAACGAAATCAGCCGCTTCGCTCCAACGCTGAAAGTGCTTACATACGCTGGTACGACAACGGCCCGCGAAAAGATGCGCAAGCATATTGTCAACTTCGACGTAGTGCTTACGACATACGCAACGATGCGCAACGACATCGACTACCTTGCTCCGATGGAGTGGGGAATAACCATTTTCGACGAGTCGCAGGTGTTCAAGAACAGCGGGTCGCAGACCTACGAGGCGGTGAAGCGGCTCCGTTGCCCGCGCCGTTTGGCACTGAGCGGAACGCCGATGGAGAACAATCTTCAGGAGCTTTGGTCGCTTATGGACGTCCTCAACCCACAGTTGCTCGGTGGACGGCACGACTTCCAGCGCAATTTTGTTCACCCCATAAGCGAGAATCTTAAGAGTTCGAACACTGAAGTCTTGCGAAAGCTCGTCGCACCGTACTTCCTCCGCCGCACCAAAGCCGAAGTCCTCGACAGTCTTCCGGAACGTCAGGACGAGATAGTGTACTGCGATATGACTCCCGAACAGTCGTCGCTGTATGCCGTCGAGCAGAGCCGCATGCGCAATCTCTTGTTGGACAAGAGCAGCAAGGCATCCACTATGAATGCCCTTTCTGCCATTTCCTGTCTGCGTCAGATATCCTGCGCTCCGCAACTCGTTGGCGATGATGCTCCTTCAGGTAAACTCGACGAAGTCTACGAACGCTTGTCGGAGTTGCGTGGTACAAACCATAAAGTATTGATATTCAGTGAATACGTCTCTTTGCTTAATCTTGTAGCTAAGCAAATGGACGAGAACGGATGGCAATACACCATGCTCACGGGGCAGACACGCGACCGTGAGGATGTCATCGACTATTTCCAGACGACTCCTTCGTGCCAGTCCTTCCTCATTTCGTTGAAGGCTGGTGGCTTGGGTCTCAACCTCACCGAAGCCGACTATGTCTTCCTGCTCGACCCGTGGTGGAATATCACCGCTGAGGAGCAAGCTATCAGCCGTGCTCACCGCTCCGGTCAGCGTCGCTCCGTCTTCGTTTACCGTTTCATAAGCAAAGATACGCTTGAGGAGAAAATCCTCAAGTTGCAGGACCGCAAGCAGAGTCTAATCAATGCCGTCCTGAGTTTCATGAAGTAAATCCGATTCTTTCAGTCTGAACATGTGTACCGCTCCGATGAGTGCAAGTGCAAGAAGGATGGCGAGGACGATGAAATTACCGTTTTAAACCGTCAGCAAAGTTAACAGCATTTCGCTTTAAAAGAGTGTCAACAGATGCCTTCCTTGTTAAACTTGTATAACGATGCCGTCCTGTTTCGTTGTCTGTCAATTTTGTAGTAACTTTGCATAATCAATCATTTCGAAACCTATAAGAACAAAGACAGACAACCAATAAGTAACAATGATACAAATTCGAAAAGCCAAAAAGGAAGCCGCTCCCGTCATAGCCGATATGATTATGGAAGCCATGAACCACGAATGCTGCCAGTGGTTTGCAGGTCCGGACCACACACTCGGCGACTTCCGCCACCTCATGACGCAGCTTGTCGTGCGCGACGACTCACAGTACAGCTACACGAATACCCTCGTTGCCGTTGACACCGACACCGATGAGGCTATCGCCGGAATAGCAGTGAGCTATGACGGAGCCCGCCTTCACGAGCTTCGCAAGACCTTTGTCGACGGTGCGCGCGAGGCTTTCGGAATCGATTATTCAGGTATTGCCGACGAGACGCAGGCGGGTGAGCTTTATATCGACTCCCTCTGCGTTGCCAGTGAGTACCGCCACCGTGGCATTGCTACAAGTCTGCTGCATGCGACGATAGACAAAGGCCACAAGATGGGGCTTCCGACAGGTCTGCTTGTCGATGTCGGCAACCCTAAAGCAGAAGCTCTATATAATAATGTGGGCTTCCGTTTCGTCGGGAACAGCGAGTGGGGCGGCCACAAGATGCGCCACCTCGTCCACGAATAAAATGCTGGATTAGAAATTATGAATATCCAAACATCCAATGCAGGGGCGTCCCTCGTGGGCGCCCGCTCGGTCTGCAAGACTGAAGTTTATATTATACATAATGACATAAAGACAAATTATTCATTAATTACCGGTTGACAAAAGTACCTTAGGTGCTATGTAATGACATATTTGCCCTGCTGCGTTATTCGCCTTTTCAAGGCGAGCGGACACCCACAAGGGGCGTCCCTGCATTGGATGGCAAAAGCAGTTTGGGTGTCTGTGGATATTTGTTTTAGAAATTTGGGACTGCCGGCACGTGGGTGAACGTCACCATCTTCTCGTCGGCATTGTTGAGGATTAGCGAGTTGGCGTTGCAGTAGTAGAAGCGTATAGATGGCGAATTCAACGTATTTGCTTGGTTGTATGTATTGTAGCGCTGCTGGTTTATCTTCTGCGCAGCTTGGTTGTAGAGTATGCTTATGTAGTTGGCGTCAGGCGCGTGGTTCTCAAGCGACCACGTCCCGGATACCGTATCGTTTGTGATATAGCGGAAGTTATGCGTCGTGCTACTGACGACGGCTGTGCCATACTTCGTCGTTTTCATATTCTGGATTGTCACTTCAGTCGAGTCGATGTACCCGACACGAATCTCTCCGGTAACCTTTCCGTCGTGGAAGAAGTGAAGGTGTTCGAAAATTCTTGCGCTGTCAGGATGCTCCGACTTGCTTGCGAAGTACCAGTCGCCGACGACCATATCGTTGTATTGCGCCCTCAGCTGTTGTGTCTCAGCTGAAACGGGTACCTCGGTCTCGTCCGACTGACATGAGTACATCGCCAGTGCCAATGCAAAAATTGCCAAAATCTTTATCTTCATACCTTTTCCTGCGTTTTAAATTTACTGTTATAATAACGTTCCCCCACATATTTTATTGTGTGCGAAGCGTACTTTTGTGACTCCGTTGGCATTGCGATTGAAACATAAAGGTTGTGAAAAACCTCGAAGAGGTTTAACTTTCGAAAACCTCACATAAGCGATAGAGCTTTCACCTCTTGTTGTTCAAATGGTTAAAAAATAATAATTAGTGCCGCTTTTCGACGCCAAACGTCTGACGGATAAAGGTTTTTGAGTATATTTGCGGGCGATTATAATCTACTAAACTCAAAGCAAATGAAAAAACTTCTACTTATTTCTCTTTGTACACTGGCAACGTTGGGTGCCGGTGCAACCGATTATTATGCCGCTCCGGGTGCTACCGGCGACGGGTCAAGCTACGACAAACCGGGCGACATCGTTAAACTTGCAGCCAACAAAGACCTCAAGGCAGGCGACAAAATCTATCTGGAGGACGGCGTCTACATGCTGACGACAGGCGTGGACCTCAAGTATGGTTCCGGCGCTGAGGGCAACGAGATTTTCATTGGTGCATATCCCGGCGCTCATCCTATCCTCGATGGCAGTAAATTGGAGTATGGCGGCAACAACAGCCACTGTCTCCGTATCCGCAAACCGTACATTCACGTCAAGGACATCACCGTCCGCTATGCCGGCAACAAAGGCATCTACGCCTGCGCCGACAATATAACTCTCGAGAATATCGACGCTTACGGCAATGTCGACTCCGGTATTCAGTTCAAGGACGCTACTGGTTGTGTTGCTCTGAACTGCGACTCCCACGCCAACTTCGACTATGAGACTGGTGGTCTCGGCAGTCCTGACTGGGGCGGAAACGCCGACGGATTTGCCGACAAGCAGTACACCAAGGGTGGCAACAAGTACATCAACTGCCGCAGCTGGGACAACTCCGACGATGGTTGGGATTTGTACAAGCACGTTACCAACGGAACACCGGTCTACTTCGAGAATTGCATCACGTACAACAACTCTCCTGAATACTACGACTTTACGGATAATCCACGCGCCGAAACCGACGCCGCCTGGTTCGCAAGTGTTGAGGGAAAGACGGTCACGACGACAAAGAAAGTGACCGTGGAGATGCATAAGAACCACTACTACAACAACGGCAACAAGAATGGTTTCAAGATTGGCGGCAGCAAGCAGCCTACCGATGTCGTCATGTACCGTTGCCTTGCCATCAACAATACGAAGAAGGGCTTCGACCAGAACTATACGACGGGTAACGTGAAGTTGTACAACTGCACGGGTATCGGCAACTATTCGAACTTCAATTTCAACGATGATATTGGCGAGACGGTCGACATCCGCAACTGCATAAGCTATAAGAACGGTGCGTGGGGCGATGTGTTCCATATCACCAACTTCACCCATTCGAGCAACTCCTGGGACCTCGGACTTGAGGGAACGGATGCTGACTTCAACAGTACTGACGGCGCTTTGTCAACGGCTGCCCGCAATTCGGACGGTACTTACAACATGCCGACACTCGCAACCCTCACCGCCGGCAGTCAGTTCATCGATAAGGGTGAGGTCATCAGCGGTTACACCGACGACGTGAAGGACGGAAAGCCGGACCTCGGTTGGAAGGAGTACGTTGCTCTTGCTCCGACTGCAATCAAGTCAATCGACAACAATCTAAACGGTGCCCGTCGTCTGAACGTCTACACTATGAATGGGGAGCTGGTCGGAATGGTTGCCGATGGCAATATCGATAAGCTCAACCTCCAGCATGGTATGTACATCGTGAAGGACTTCGACAGCAATAAGGCGGTTAAGATTGTCAAGTAAAGAAGTGGCAAGGTATTAGGTCTTGAACTCTCCAAGCCACAACTTTGACCTCTTCAAGCCTCCCCCAAGGGGAGAATGTCTTATCACCTAACGAATAGCCCCCCCGAGCCTTCCCCATTGGGAAGGATGTTTAGTTACTTGAAACCTCTTTGAGCATTATTGGTTGCTCACCATCAAGGCTTTGTAAACATCCCTCCCAATGTGGAGGACTTGACTATGCTACTTCCCTTTTGGCTGCACTCGGTCGGTCAACAGACCGATAAAATCTGTTAAATCCGCACCATTCGATTTTAAATATTATCATCCTCTTCGTGTTGTTTGAAGTGAAATTTATACATCAGCAATAACCGCGAAGAGGTTAAAGTTCGGTAACCCCAGGCTGCGGTCGTTGCGCTCCCTTGCCAGGGGTTACCGGGAAGTAAACTTCTTCGAAGTTTGTGGGTGCCATCATCCTACATTTCTGATGAGCAAAAAATAAAACGGATGTCCGTAAACATACAAATATCTAATAAAAAAATAAAGGGACACCCCTTTGTGGAATGTCCCTTTACAATATCTTAGATGAACGAATGTCGTGTTAAGCAACCTGTATGCGCTTCATGTCCTTCGACGTATCGAAGGTGCGGGGCAATGTTATGTGAAGTACACCGTTCTCAACCTTAGCCGAAATGTTGTCGCGGTCGACATCTTCAGGCAACGTAAAGACCTGCTCGTAGTTGCCGTAAGAGAACTCACGGCGCAGGTAGTGCTCCTTCTTCTCTTCCTTGTTGTCTTCCTCATGGTGCTCCATTTTATTCTCAATAGCTACGTGAAGCTCACCGTCGTTTGTCAGTTCGACACGTGCGTATTCCTTCTTGAGACCCGGCGCAGCGATGTCCATGGTGTATTTCTTATCATCTTCCTTAACGTTGACGGCAGGTGCGGTTCTGTTAAAGTTGAAGCTCATGCTGGGCATCCAAGACGTATCAAACAAATCATTGAACTCATTGTCAAGCCAATTCTCAGCGTTTCTCAATATTGGATAATAACTTCTCATATCTAAAACCTCCTATTTATATTTTTAATTTTCAAACTTTCGTTGAACCGTCCGCCGTCCCTCGGGTTGCCCTTCGGTTTGGTTTTCGATTTCAAAGAGGTTATTGCAATGAGCGTGCCCGATATGATTGAGTGCCAAAACTGTACATGCTGAGTGCCAACGTTGTCACGAAAGTATAATTATTTTAGCACTTTCTGCCAACGTTGTCACATTCGCAGCTATTCCTTTGCGTTGAGAAGCGCGAGGCAAAGTTCCTTTTGCAGAACGCGGGCGTCAAGAACCGACATGTTGCTGTCCATCAATGCGTAGCAAAGAACGTGTCCGTCGGTGCCGCGGCAGAAACCTGTCAGCGAACTGATACCGAACGGATGCGACAGTGTACCCGTCTTTCCGTGTATCCTTCCCTTGATGCTCTTCGGCATGTGGAGCAGCGTTCCGGCATAGCCCGATACCGACATGCACTTCATGAGCATATCGTAGATGGGCTTACGGTTGTAGCCGTAGCGCAGAATCTTGCAGAGATAGTACGGCGTAATGCTGTTGTAGTGGCACAGACCGCAGCCGTCGTGTATTACGATAGTGTCGCCGTCCGGTTTCAGTTGCTTGTCCATGAAAGCCTTCATGACGCCAATTCCGGCTGCCTCCATATCCCCGATGGTCGTCGCTTTGGGATTGCCGCGGTGCCCCATGGTGATGAGCAGCGATGTTGCCTGTGTGTTCGCGCTGAAGTTCCACATACGTTGCAGAACCATATCGAGGTGCCGGTTGAGACGGAATATGTAGTGGAAGCCCTTTGGAGTTGGCGCCATCGTAACCTGTTTGTCGTCGAACTTGATGCCGTACTTTCTGAAAGCCTGCTTCAAAGCCTTCACAACAGTTTCCGGTCCACGATATAGTATGCCGTATTTCGAGAAAGCCAAGTCGCCCGGGAACCAATGCTCCTCAGCCGTTATGGGCTCATGGAGCAGCAAGTCGACGTACAGTTTGCCTGTGAACGCTTTTACTCCGCGGTTGCGGAACTCCTTTGCCATGCGCTCAATGTCAAACGCTTGCAGCTGTGGATCTAAGTCTCCCTTGAAGCTAATGTCACCCCGCAGCGTGTCGCCTTGTATCCTTGCGTTTGTCAACATTCCGCTATGGTATTGGAAATCGTTGCCGAGCTGGTTCAGCGCGGCCGTTCCCGTGAGTAGTTTTATGCTTGAAGCCGATGGCTGCGAGTGGTGTCCTGCAACGTCGATGACGGGCTTGTCGGCAGTCAAATCATAGACATAGAGTCCGAAGTCGCCTTGCGGGCGCGGTTTGTCAACGAACTTTTGCAGCCGTGACTGCAACGCCGTGTCCACCTTTATATCCTTTTTCTTTTCCGGTGCTTTTCCTTTGCTGCCGCAAGCAGCCATTGCAACGATTGCGAAAGCTGCCACGGCGATATATGTTACCCTGCTTATTGTCTTCATAATTGTCCTGAACTTTTGGCTTGCAAAGGTATTAAAAAATCTGTTTATCCGCAAAATACAAAGTCGGTAAAATAGAAGAAGGACCTCAAAACATCTTTTATATGGTTATGACTTGTAATCATTCTTTAATGGCATATTTGTCCTTTTAATTCTTGGGTATTAGGTTTCTTTTTTATACTTTTGCACAATAAACAGGGATTTTACAACTAACGGAATATGACAAACAAAGTGATGCGGCCCGAATACCTGGCATGTCCGATACGGCAAGTCGTCAGTCGGTTCGGCGACAAATGGTCGTTGCTCGTACTCTATACATTGTATGATAAAGGCAAAGGCAACCCACTGCGTTACAGCGACATAAAGGACGAAATGCTGGACTGCTCCCCTAAGATGCTGTCGGCAACACTGAAGAACCTCGAAAAGATAGATTTAGTCAGCAGGAAGGTCTTTGCCGAAGTTCCGCCGCGCGTTGAGTACAGTCTCACGGAGCGTGGACAGTCGCTCATGCCGTCAATAATCTCGCTCATGACGTGGGCTCGCAACAACTTCGATATTGCCGCCTCAAAGTTGAAATGATGAATTTTGTGGAAATCAGTCATTATTCTTTCTGCTTAGAATTAGTCACTTTTTGTTAACTAACTTATTATCAAATGGATTCGATTAAGAATATATACAGAATTGGAAAAGGACCATCGAGCAGTCATACGATGGGTCCACAGCGTGCCGCAACAATATTTGCCGCTCGCCATCCCGACGCTAAGCGCTTCAAGGTGACACTCTATGGCAGTCTTGCTGCTACGGGAAAAGGTCACATGACGGACGTTGCCATTGAGGAAGTGCTGGAGAGAATTGCTCCCGTTCACATCGCCTGGGAGCCCGAAGTGTTCCTTCCTTTCCACCCGAACGGAATGAAGTTCGCCTCCATCGACGACAAAGAGAGGACAACAGACGAATGGACGGTGTACAGTATCGGCGGCGGAGCGCTCTCGGAAGGAAAGGGTAAGGACGACTTCTTCTATGAGAAGTCGATTTATCCGCTTACGAAGCTCACCGACATACAGCACTGGTGTGAGGAGAACGGACGCGGTTTCTGGGAGTATGTGGAGCAGTATGAGGACGAAGGAATATGGGAACACCTGCGTCAGGTGTGGCTTACGATGACCAGGGCTGTGGCCCGCGGCATCAACCACGAGGGCGCCCTGCCCGGTCCTTTGAACCTTGCGAGGAAGGCACCGACATACTATATCAAGGCGCGCGCCTACCGCCCGGAGCTCCGAAGCCGTGCTATCGTGTATGCCTACGCCCTTGCCGTGAGCGAGGAGAATGCCTCCGGTGGCACCATCGTCACAGCGCCGACCTGCGGAGCCAGTGGTGTGCTGCCCGGAGTGTTGGTCCATCTTGCCGATGCCCATGACTTCAGCGAGGAGCGAATACTGCATGCACTCGCCACGGCGGGTCTCATCGGCAACCTTATCAAGGAGAATGCGTCAATCTCAGGCGCAGAGGTAGGCTGTCAGGGTGAGGTCGGTACGGCTTGCGCAATGGCTTCGGCAGCTGCCTGTCAGATATTTGGCGGAACGCCGTCGCAGATAGAATATGCCGCTGAAATGGGCCTTGAGCACCACCTCGGCATGACTTGCGACCCCGTTTGCGGACTCGTTCAGATACCGTGCATAGAGCGCAACGCCTTCGCCGCATGCCGTGCCCTCGACTCACAGTTGTATGCCATCATCAGCGACGGTAACCACCGCGTGTCCTTCGACCGTGTCGTGAGTGTCATGAACCAGACCGGTCACGACCTGCCGTCGCTGTACAAGGAGACGAGTGAGGGCGGACTGGCAAAGGGTTTCAGTTCTTCGGTAGAGTAGCCTTTACCTTCTTGCACTTGCCGGAGTACTCGGTGATGTCGATGCGGATTATCTCCGTGCGGTGGAAGCTTGCATGAGCATACTTGTCGCCTATCTCCCTGAAATCCGGCGACAGCTTGTCGATGAGCAGATGAAGGGCGTGCATGCGCTCGTCGGCTGACAATCCGGTGTGTGCCGTGCCAAAGACGACAACGCTTTCGTACTCTGTCGTGAAGTTGCGTGGCAGCAGATGAGTCCTCCCGACAACGCAGAGCGAAACCTTCGGGTGACGGGCAATGGCGCGGAGCTTGCGTCCCTCGGGTGCGCAATGTATGTAGATGTGTTCGTCGCCGTCCCAAATGAAGTTGACGGGGATGCCGTAAGCCTGATTGTTATCATCGACCATCGAAAGTACTCCGTACTCGGCGGTGCGCAGAATGTCCCTTGCTTGCTGTTCGTCCATCAGTCTGTCCTGACGGCGAACGGTATTGTTAATGTATTCCATGAGTGCAAAGTTAATTATAATTCCACAAAAATCGGATAGGAATATGCGTAAATCGAGGAAAAAGACGGTGCTTCGTTGTATCGCCGTCATCATTATAATACTGTTGATTATACTGTTAGCTGCAAGCGAGTACATGCTCAACTTCGCCTTGAAACCCGCTGACAACAAGGGGCGCAACTATGCCAAAGAGTTGGTGGTGATGAAGAAACGCTATCCGTGGATAGACGATTGGATTGACTCCCTGCAAGCAACCGGTTCCGTCCGCGACACCTTTGTCGTGGCTTCCGACGGCGACCGCCACCACGCTCTCTTCATAAACGCACCCCGACGGACATCGCTGACGGCCGTTGTCGTTCCCGGCTATACCGACGGAGCCGTCGACATGCTTCACATCGGCTACATATATAATAATGTATTGGCGATGAACGTGCTCATCCCTGAGCTTCATGCCAACGGCAAAAGCGACGGCGACGCGATGCAGATGGGGTGGAAGGACCGAAAGGACGTGCTGCAATGGATTTCGATTGCGAACAATATCTACAGGGATTCTACCGGCAATGCGCGCATCATTGTCCACGGACAGTCGATGGGTGCTGCAACAACGATGAACGTATCGGGCGAGAACACGCCTTCGTACGTTAAATGCTTCGTCGAGGATTGCGGCTATACCTCGGCATGGGATGAGTTCAGCTATGAGCTGAATGAACTTTTCGGGCTGCCCGACGTGCCGATTCTGTATTCGGCTTCAGCCCTTTGCAAACTGCAATATGGCTGGTCGTTCGGCGAGGCTTCACCCTTGAAGCAGGTGGCGAAGTGCCGTAAACCGATGCTCTTCATACACGGTGGCAACGACGATTTTGTCCCGTCGCGAATGGTTTACAAGCTTTATGCTGCCAAGCCGGCGCCAAAGCAAATCGCCGTCTTTCCCGGTTCGAAGCATGCCCGCAGCTATTGTGACCACCGCCAGGCCTACGAGCGCCGCCTAACAGCCTTCGTCAGTCGGTATGTCAGGTAATTGGATGGGTTGTTAATATTTTTCCTAATCGACTTTTTCGATTTAGTTTCTGTAACCCATTGACAGTCAACGCTGCCGCAAAACCTAAGCTTTTGCGTCATGAAACCCTAGGTTTCAGGCTCCCAAACCTAAGCTCTTGCAACGCGAAAGCTAAGGTTTTGCAAGCCCAAAGCTCAGGTATTGGGAAACTGTAAATATTTTTTAAATGCCGTGTGGACATTAATTCTTCACTCTTCCCTCTTCGTTCTTCACTTACACTACGGCTTGTACTGCAACTCAAGCAGCCGTTTGCCGGTGTCGGTCTTGAAGACATTGCGGAGCGCGGCATCGATTCCATGCTCTGAGACACTGTCCTCATAGAGGTTGACGAGGAAGTCGGCCTCTACAAGAATTTGATAATCAATGCCGTTGATGTTGTTGTAAGTGTGATGATGGCCTACAAGATAGCAGACACGCTCTATGTCGTCCTCAGCAATCCCGAAAGGTCTGAGCAGTTCACGGGCGATGTCCGGACCAAGCTCCTCTTGATATTTGCCGTTCGAACTGCCGTAGCGCGCCTCTGCCTCGTGAATGCCGATGTCGTGGACGACGGCTGCAAGCTCCGTGATATACTGTGTATGACTGTCGACTTTCTCACCGCGGGCGATGAGTTGGGCAAAGCGGTGGACCTTGAGGAAGTGCTGGATGCGCTTCGCATCGCCCTTGTCGAATTCTATCATGGCAAGTGTTACCTTGTCAATGATTTCTGATATATTCTCCATATCCTTTGTTTTTATATTGTAGACATGTTTAAATCTAATTCAACGATTGAATGAACACGTGCAGCAATGGGATGGTTATGACTGAAAGCACTGTCGTTACGAAAGTCAGTTCGGTCATAAGCTTCTCGTCGCGGTTGTACCTCATGCAGAACATAACACCGAAAGCCGCCACCGGCATGGCAATGACGACAGTGTTAATCTCGTTGACCAGCTCGTTGACGTGGCACAAACGGAATACACCGTAAAGCCCAAGCGGGATGAGGACGAGGCGAAACAGCGACGTGACATACACGCGGTAGTCGCGCAGCATGTTGCCAAACTTGATTTCCGACAGCGACGAACCGATGACAAGAAGCGAGCCGGGGACAGTTATGTTGCCTATCATCGTGACCGGATTGCCGATTAAATGCGGAACGTGGATGCCGAAAGCGACGATTATCGTGGCGATATAAGCCGACAGCATCATAGGACTTAGAAACATCTTCCAGTTGAAACTGCCGCGTGAGCGTTCTCCTTTGACGAGCATCACGCCTGCCGTGAAGATGAAGAACGTGTTCGGCATATTGAGCAAGGCTGCATAGAAGATTGCCTGATGACCGAAGATGCTTGCCACGATGGGGTATCCGATGAAGCCGACGTTGCCGAACATCATCGCGAAGCCTATCATACCCTGTGCCATCGTGTCCTTGGTTATGAGCCGTGGAACGGTGAAGGCGAGCACACACAATAATATATATGTTGCGAAACCGACGCCTAAGAGTGGCAGTATCAGTTTTCTGTCGGGCAGTTCATCGCCCATCACTGACGACAGAATCAGCAACGGACACGTCACGTCGATGATAAGTGCCGACAGCTTTTTGTCGAAGTTCCCTCCAAAATAATTTAGTTTCCTGAGTAAATAACCTAATATAACGATGATGAACAGTGTCACCATCACTTGCAAGTCTTCCATTATCCCGATTGATTCTTAATAGTGGGTGGTTTGCTCAATGTCGCCGTTGGCATTGACAACTACACGGTTGTTGCCAAGGTGATCGGTGAGGTAGTAAAACCCACCCCCGACCCCTCCCGTGCGGGAGGGGTGACCTTCTGCGTAAGAGTAATAACCTCCAGGGAAGAGGTACTTGTCAGCACGTCCGTTCTCAAAAATGAAGTTTCCGATGTATTCAGTAGAGTCGATAGACAGTGAAGTAAGCTTTGACATGTCAACTTGCTTGAATGTATCAACTGCCACCGGAATGTTCGTAGGCGCATGCATAAGCAACGAGCGTAATGCGTCTGATGATAATGGATTATCGGCGAATTCACCCTTGTCACCATCAAGTTCCTTAAAGTCAGGTACAGCCGTGCGGTGGATAGTCTTCATCTTCTCGAAGCATGTAGTAAATCTTGCTTTTAAAAAATTATTTTTCAACACAAACATATATTTACTCCAAACCATTAATCATACAATTTTCAAAGATAAACAGTAAATAATTGGCTATAATTTTATTTAAATATTCAATGTTACTACTTCCGACATATTTTGTAAAGTTGTCCCATTCAAATCTTTTTTTGGCAAGAGTCACAAATTAGAATGTAATGCTGAAATGGAAAAAATCTGTTGTTCAAAACCCTTTTATCATCTTTTATTGTATAATGCAATAAGGTAAATATTTCAAGTCCCTCCTTCTTGTCCTTGCCTATTATTAATTTATTCCTTTCCTTAGGCTTATGAGTCCCGTAATATAAATATAAGCTATCACCTTTGCAAATATTGATGCTCCAAAAATTTCCCATAATAAATGCACAATAAGGAGCCCCTTTTATTTCATCCTCTAAAGCTTCATTTCTTACTATATGTTTTACTGTTTTAAAGCCTTCTTGGTATTTTCGCAGCAAAGCTGAATCAACTGTTAAAGCATTAGAAAAGTATGGAAATGCTAAAGAGAGAAATATATAAAGAAAAATCGTTCTAATCATTTAGGAAACAAATTAATCATCTAAAACTTGGTATTGAAGAAGGATTTTGAATTTTAATCATTGGACCATGAGTAGAGCCATCATTAATATAGCCTATTCCCATGACTCTTAATATTAAATTTTCAGTTTGAATGGCATCTATATTCTGTGTACAATTTCTTCCTAATGCAAGGGATCTCCCATGACCAAAAACCTCGTGACCTAAAGTTATCGCTCTTCCATAAGGGCTGCTATACTGGCCATCTAATATAAAGCTATGCGTTCCATTAGATGTTTTAACTGTAAGTCCAGAGCCTCCATCATTAGCGATTAACTTCATTGGTATCCCTCTATAATGTTCTTTAATAGAAGAGAGGGCAGGATCCAAATTATATGCTTTTTCCCCATCACTTGAAACTATATCTTCCATGCCTTTGTATTCGACAGTATGAATATCCTTAGAATTAATGGTATTTACTACTATCTCTATCAAAGCTTTTTGATCATCATTCAATTCAATTCCGTTTAGTGCATTTGACAATTCTTCTTGTCCTATTTTTTTCAATGATTTGCCGTTTTGCTTCCTACCAGATTGTACTATTAACGTCCTGAACTTTGCAAACTCATCACCAGAAAAAATAGAACGAATATCGTCTACAATTTTTGAAGCGTCTTCTTCATCCTCCCCTCTAATTTCACAGCCATTATAATCTAAAAAGCGTAAAGGGTTATCTCCACAAACAGCATATGGGCCGATATTATAATACTTCTCCTCCAATGGATCAACTCTGTCCCACACGCCAAGGATGGAATAGTTCTGAGGGGCGCCATGGTCGTAGGTGTTGAGACCGTGCACTAAGTCGAGCTCCTTGCCAGAGTACTTGAACTTTTGGAAGTCGGGACTCTTGCCGGCATCGGCATAGACGGCACCGAAGGGGTAATAGTGGGTGGTTTGCTCAATGTCGCCGTTGTCATTCACAACAACACGATTGTTGCCGAGGTGATCGGTGAGATAGTAGTAAAAGCTCGAGACCTCCTCCGCCCCCTCCAAACGGAGGGGAGAAGTGGAAACAAAGCTGTAGTAACCGCCTGGGAAGAGGTACTTGTCAACACATCCGTTCTCAAAAATGAAGTTTCCGATGTATTCCGTAGAGTCTATGGCGAGCTCTGCTTTTGCCGTCATGTCCTGAGACGTAGCAGTATCGGTATTTTGGACTGATGATGGCAAGAGCCTTAGCATCGGGAACGGATTTGAAGTCGGGTCTCCACCAA
>Ga0256406_1001607_pt1 | contig 35718 bp, 30 predicted proteins | sample RumenRJG_03DNA_FD_185986 | JGI IMG/M metagenome (GOLD analysis project Ga0256406, IMG submission 185986) | Bovine rumen microbial communities from Lethbridge, Alberta, Canada - RJG_03 | ecosystem: Host-associated > Mammals > Digestive system > Stomach > Rumen | place: Canada: Alberta | collected...
TCCAACTCACGATGGACACCCTTGTCTCTCTGGCTGGACAGTTCCCACTACTAGGGCCTGTTAGGGACTTTCACCCATTAGCCGATATACATGCTAGTCAAACACAAATTACTTCACCTCCTCGAAATCAAAGGCATCTGTAAATCAACTACTTGCCGAAAAACGTCAAAATGCGCGAAGAACTCGTCAATTGACTGACTCAGCCATGCTGATAACTTTACTCCGCAAAGTTAGGCTTTTTCCTCCAAACTTCCAAGAAAATCTCAGAGTATTTAATAAAAAAATAATTAGCACCTAAGAGTTTGGAGCCTTTAAAAAAGAAGAAGCCCTGGGTTCACCTTTATAATGAGCTCAGTCACATCAGTATATCTATACGAAAGGAGTGAGTGAAGTGAAGTACCATTGTAGCCGGATTGCACTGCGGCAACCGGCTCGTTTTTGCATCTTTTGAGACGAGTCGGAAACCAAAGCACCTTCGTCTGCCTTAGGATGGGATGCCTGTCACCTCGGTCATCGTCTTTCCTGCTTCATGGCATTGTTGATTCTGTGAATATGAGTTGGCATCTTGGATGTTGTCGACTTTCTTTGCCCAGCCAGTTATCTCCGCTCCCTTGGAGGACTAACCTATAAAATAGGTAGCGCAGCCGTTCTGACCTCTCGACGGACTTTCGGCTCCTTGACAGTCTCTCTACTTGGCATTCTCCACAACTGATGGGCAAGTGGCATCACTTGAGTTGGCTGACGGCTCTCCACGCCTAAGACTTGACTTCCAACCTGACCCGACCTTCCGTTTTCTCGCTGAACTACTAAAGCCACTCGTTTTTTCCAATGCAAATTTACAGCAAAGCTGCGCTAATGGCCTGTCGGCCGCTTGTGTGGTCGTTTCACTCTGCCAATAAAATAAGCGGGAATCTTCCTTTTTCTTTCCTGCGAAAACAAAAAGAGTATTCCGGCTGATTTTCATGGCTTGCCCACAGTGACCCTTTGCCGTTTTGATTGCATGTAAAAAATTTCGTTTCACTTTTAAATTCATCGATTATGAAAACTACAAATCAAGTCATCGTAGCAGGCCGTCTGGCCCAGGACGCAGAGATCCGTCAGTTCGCCAACTCCACGAAAGCCACTTTCGCCCTCGCCATCAGCCGCACGGAGAAGCGCGGTGAGGAGACAGTCCGCCCGGTAGCCTATCAGCCCTGCGAGATCTGGCGCAAGAACGGCTCCACGGATTCCTTCGCACAGCTCACCAAGGGAGCCCTTGTAGAGATAACCGGCTGGATCCGCCCAGAAGAGTTCGTCGACAAGACCGGCACACGCCGCCACCGCATCATCTTCGTGGTCAACAAGTTCACGCCCGTCCAGCTGGAAGACAAGAAGACCGAGGGTGAATAGCGGCTACCGCCCCCACGGCTTTCAAGGAGAAGGTTGCTTCGGCTGCCTTCTCTTTTTCTTTTTAAGGCAAAAACTCGTTCTTCTTTTATCCTTTGCAATATCTCTCGGTTCTAACATGCCTAAGCATATCTACCGTATTACATGCTACCCACTCCATTGTACAATGGCCGCCAGTTTGCCAAAGAGACTACTCACGTCAGTCGCGCGAGGCGATTGCCGCTCCTTGTCACATTGTCAAAGGTCTCACTACAGACACTGCACACAGAGTCTGTTCTGCCGTTCAACCAAGCAGGCTGACTATAGCACAACTCCCACCCACAGACTCCTAATAGATTCATCGCAATGCCATTATACGCTTCTATCCTTACCGATGTTGTAGCAGAAGCTATTCTTCTTTCGCCGTCAGCTTTGCACTGGAGGATATTTTACGCGAAGGTAGCGTCTCGCTTTGTTCAATCGCCAAGCCGGGTCATGGCGCTGCCATTTGCCGAAAATCTTCCTCGTGCCGAGCGTATTTTCGCCACCCTCACTTGTCTCTTGACGCTCAACGCTTTTCACCTGCGTAAAATATCCCTCCGGCAAGCTGAAACGGCTGCCAAAATGAGGGAAAATAAAATTTACGGCTATGACAAGGAATATGGACGAGAACATCAAACGGCAGTTGGTGAAGAAGATGACACACTTCATCAAGTACTTCCCCGTACGCATCAAGAACGTGGGCGAGGACGCCATCCTCAACCGGCAGCTCATGTGGGACTTCAAGGACGGCAAGGAGGAAGCCACAGAGCGAGTGGCACAGATGACCGCTGACTACCTCAAGGAGGAGTTCGGCGAAAAGGTGACAGACATTCTCTTAGTGACCATCCCTGCAAGCACGCAGGCCAAGAACGAGACACGCTACAAGAACTTCTGCAACCGAGTAAGCGAGCTGACAGGCATCGCCAACGCCTACCATCACATCAAGGTGGCGGAAGACCGACTCGCAGTGCACGAGCACCGCAGAAGCAAGCGCATCAGCACGGCAGCTGTATTGGAGTTTGACGGGGACTTCTTCAAGGGCAAGAAGATTGTCTGTTGGGACGATTGCGTCACCACCGGCATCAGCTACTCCACGTTCGCCAACAAGTTAGAGGAGATGGGAGGCAATGTCCTGGAGGGAGTCTTCCTCGGACGGACGAGCTACAGATACAACAAGTAAACTTAATCGCAGATGGAAAGCAAAGAGAAGAACAGAGCGAGGTCCGTGGCTTTCACGGGCCATCGTCTCATCAGCAGGGCAGACATGCCAAATGTGAGGGAGCGGCTCATGGCAGCGATACGCACGGCATACGAGGAAGGCTATAGAGTTTTCATGAGCGGCATGGCATATGGCTTCGACCTCATGGCGGCAGAGTGCGTAATAGAACTGAAGATGGAATGCCCCGATGTTAAACTTATGGCAGTGATACCATACAGAGGTCAGTGTGAGCGGTGGAACAAGGCAAGCCAAGAACATTATTGGAAGTTGCTTGGGCAGGCGGATGAGCACATCATCCTAAGAGAGGACTACCATCCCAGTTGCTTTCTCAGCAGAGACCGGTACTTGGTGGAGCATGCCGCCAAATTGATAGCCTACTTCAACGGAATCCCCAAGGGTGGAACGTTCTACACCATCAAAGAGGCAAGGAAGATGAGACTGCCGGTGGAGAACATCTATCCCTGATATGGAGCAGGTGACTGATGGCCAGATGACGGAACACTGGCTGACCAGAGGAATGGGTCTGCCAAAGTTTCAATGAGTTGTCATCGCTCCGGCGACGGCAATGGGCTTGCAGATCCCATTGCCGTTATACCCTTATATCCTTCGGGCAGTCTAACGCCAATATAACAACCTTTCAAACTCTTACAAGCAACTGTCCTTAACGACTATACTTTCACCCTCTCCAAGGCCCTGACCACACTGTCAATTTGCTGATAAGGCTCTGCAAGCTACCCGCTGGCGCTTCTGCTGTTCCGAGCCACATCAGCAAAGGTGCTGCTACAGACCGAGTGGATGGCTGTCGGCTCCAGGAAGTAAGGCTGCGCTTCACTGCCCTCCGCCTTTCTCCATGCACTCCATCTTGTTCATCGCAGCACTGGTTGACAGGCAGTCTGAGCCTTCCCTTTCCCTTCTTCTTTTTTTTAAGGCTATCGTCCTTGATTTACTCCGACGGATTTGACTCTTGCACTTACACCCACGCCAAGGCCCTGACCGCACTGTCAATTTGCAGACAAGGCTCTTCATGGCTACCGGCTGACGTTTCCGCTATTCCGAGCCACATCCGCAAAGGTGCTGCTACAGACCGAGTGGATGGCTGTCGGCTCCAGGGAGTAAGGCTGCGCTTCACTGCCCTCCGCCTTTCGCCATGCACTCCGTCTGCTCACCGCAGCACCAGTTGACAGGCGGTCTGAGCCTTCCCTTTCCCCTCTTTCTCTTTTTAAGGTTATCATCCAAATTTACTCCGTTGGATGCCCTATTACTCTTTACACCCACGCCAATGCCCTGACCGCACTGTCAATTTGCTGATAAGGCTCTGCAAGCTACCGGCTGACGCTTCCGCTGTTCCGAGCCACATCCGCAAAGGTGCTGCTACAGACCGAGTGGATGGCTGTCGGCTCCAGGGAGTAAGGCTGCGCTTCACTGCCCTCCGCCTTTCGCCATGCACTCCGTCTGTCCATCGCAGCACTGGTTGACAGGCAGTCTGAGCCTTTCCCAACCCGTCTTTACAGTAATATTTTGATTCTCGCCTTTAAAGAAAAAGAAGCTGAGGGAAATAAGCGAGCGTCCCTCTGTCGCTTCTTGGAGAAAAACGACAAGCAAATTCAGCCAGCCAATCTGTGCAGGCTTAAAGCCGTCTGTCGTGGCTACTTGTCAGGATGCCATCCGCCACCATTCTTCGGAAAGAAAAACCGGAGGACGAACTTAAGGATTGCACCGATGACATAGACGACGATAATCGCTTCGAATATTGCTGCCAACTCTTCCATTTTTTAATCTATTTGTGGGTTAGAATTATATTCAAAGTTACTAAATTTCAGCGAATTACGCAACTCATAGATGTTAATAATCAATAAGGACTCTGATCTTTCTTCACCAAGGATGAGGTATAGAAGACTTAACCTGTGTAGGCATCCTCTGCGCTGTTCTTGAAGTCCTGTCTTGCAAGCCATTCCTTCTCTTCCTCGTTTTCCGGGATGTCGATACGCTCTATCTTGAAGATGACAGGTCGTGTGCCGTCATTGCAGCAGGTGATCATCATGCGCTCGTCGTTGGTCCAGCCGTGCATGATACTGCCACCCTGCAGCGCAGTATAGACATAGCGGCTCACGGCATCCCATGCCTCACCACAGAACCTGCCGTTCATCAGATGGTAGAAGTCATCCTTCTCCGGGGTGCGGTCAAGCACGAAAGTGTCGCCAGGCTTGAAGCATGGGCACGGCCCCGACTTGGGATCGGCGAGATACTTCTCCTGGAGTTCCGGAAACATTTTGGTTTCGGGAACTGTTATCTTGCATTGATGTCTCATGCGCTTTTCTGTTTCAAGTTGGTCCTACTACAGTTGGTTGAGTTTCTCCTCGTTCTCCTGGATATAGGTCATGATGATGGCAGAGGCGAGGGCACGGAGAGGGATGGTGCGCTCAGCATTGAGACGGATCACCTCAAGCTTCTTCTTTACCTCCTTGGGCAGCCAGATGGCAAAGCCCTGCTCATTGAGTCCCTTGTACTTGGAGATATTCTCCTCCAACGTCTTGATGCTTCCCCGACGGCGCTTTGGTGCCGCCTTCTCTTCTTTTTGCGCTGTACCTTCAGCCTTTGCTGCGTCGGTAGCGTCCTCACTTTGATTTGAGGGAGTCTCTGTTGTCATGGAACGTACGATCTCGTCGAGTCCCATACCTGCCAAAGGATTGGCAGCCTGTGGCCTGTTGTTCTTTGCCATTATTTCTTGATGTCTAAGGTTTCCATTATCTTATTAAAAGCATGCTCCACGGCATCGCGCTGTTTGCTGTCCATGGGATAGAGGGTGGTATAGCGCTTGACGGCTACACACTGCTTCACCTGCGGCACGACGGTACCGACAAGCCCGAGGAACTCGATGGTACTGGCACGCTGATGAAGCTCATCTGCGCGTTTCTCAGCCGGATTAATACGGTTGGGGATGAAGACCAACTGCGCATTGGAGATCGTCTTAAAGGCCTTGATGAAAATGCCGGTGGCATCAACGGTGTCTGCGTCAAATGACATAGGGATAACCGCAATGTCGGCAGACTTGTAGATAATCTCAAGATTGCGGTCATTCAAGTTACCAGGGCAGTCAATCAGCACAACGCCAGGGACCTCTCTGAGTTTCTCCAAAACAGAGGCCACGTTGTCGCCATCACTCGTGTTGAGAAGTTCAACATTCCATGGCGCCTGCACATCGGGATCGGCATCAGTCTCACGCTGGCGATGACGGAACAAAGACGCCTGAAGGTCTGCGTCAACGGCAATCACCGGAATGCCATTTTCTGCCAAATAGCTGGCAAAGAGTGAACACAAAGTGGTTTTTCCTACGCCGCCCTTTATGTTGCTGAAAAGGATGATTTTGTTTTGCATTGTCGTCCAATTAGAATAATCATTATTACAACGCAAATTTACTAAAAATCATTTGATTAAGCAACTTTATTGTGTTAATAAATCAATAAAGCAAGAATTATATTTTATATAAAAACTATATTTCGAAGAATAGCTCAAATTATTCCATGATTTCTTTAGAATATGATTTCTATATAAAGCAATAAAGCCAGCCCGAAAAGGACTGGCTCATATTTCTCCCGAATCAATCAAAAACGAAGGTAGAGACTTTAATCAACCTCAGCCGTTACCCTCAATGTAGTCATTCAAGAGGAACGGAATTACACCGACATAGATGACTCCATCTTCATCCGTCCACATCTTTTGATTGCCGTCGAGAACGACTATCTTACGGAAGAAGTCGCCTGTGTTGTGAAGTGAGAAAGTCTCCTGCTCTTTCTTTTCAGGAGAACTTACATTCAATGCAGACTGTATATAAACCTTATCATTGCCAAGGTTCACAACAAAATCAATCTCATATTGCCCTCTGATTCGCTTGCCATTGTTCATCCGCTGAACCTCTACGACACCTACATCTACGCGATACCCCCGGTGGATAAGCTCGTTGTACAGCATGTTTTCCATAAGATGGGAGCGTTCCTGCTGACGGAAATTCAAACGCGCGTTCCTTAAGCCAAGATCGACGGCATAATATTTTTGAAGAGTATCAAAGTATTTTCTGCCCTTGACGTCATATCGCTTGGCTGCACTGAACAGGAATGAATCTTCCAGATAATCCAGATATGCCTTGATGGTGTGGTCAGAGGTATTCTTGTCAAGTAGTGTGGCCGCCGTGTTGGCCAGTTTATGTGGATTGGTCAAAGAACCGACAGAAGAGCAGAGGGCATCTATCAATGCGCTCATCACGGCATCATCTTTCAGATGGTACCGTTCAACGATGTCCTTCATATACACGTTGGTGAACAAATCCTGGAGATATTTCTGCTTCTCTTTCTCATCCGGCTCAAGGACGGCTAAAGGCATTCCTCCATACGTCAGATATTGTTCCAATGCGTCGGCTTTGTCAAGCTTCGAATAGGACAGGAACTCATCAAAAGACAATGGCGCTACCCTTATCTCTGACCCACGGTCGCGGAAGTTGGTTACAATGTCCTTTGAGAGCATCTTAGAGTTGGATCCGGTAACATATACGTCGAGATTCTTGCATGTCATCAGGTCGTTGAGCACGTCATAGAATGTGGTGTAAAGCAAGTCCCGATCCTCCTCGGCAACCATCGACTCATCCACATCCTTGTTCTTGACCTTCAATGACAGTTGAATCTCATCAATCATCACGTAGTATTTTCTGTTCGGATCCTTGGTAAGCTCTTTAATGTAGTCATAGAGCACATTGGGATTCCTGAACTTCAAGTCAGACTTTCGGTCCAACGCTATCTCCACGAAAGAATCCTTTGGGACGCCTTCTTCTATCAGCGCCTGCTTATACAGCGTATTGAGCAAGAAGGATTTGCCACAACGACGGATGCCGGTGATGATTTTCACCTTGCCGTTCCATCGCTTATGCATGAGCAAATCTAAATAATGTTTTCTATTGATAACCATATCTTTAAACCCATGTTGATTTACACCTACTGCAAATTTACGGGAAATTGCACCTGTTTTTGCAGTACAAAGATAAGCCAAATGTTTTGGATAAGCAAACGTTTTGGATCTTTTAACTGCAAATTTACGTGCAATTGCACGCATTTTTGCAGTTGTCTTTGAAGTTCATTCTATCTTTATCCAAGAAGATCAGTTAACAAACCGTCAATTTTACTATAGTTACGCAAATGTTTTTGTCGAAAATGTCCGAAAATACCAAAATTTAAATCGCCAAAACGTACTAAAATACCAAAATGTTTAGGCCCAGACCGGCTCTTCAAAGTAGATTTTTCTTTTTTCTCGGCCCCAAAGGTCCACTGAACTTGCCACGGTTCAGCGTCACACCGTGCCGGTTGAGAACACGGAAGACAGAAGCCCTGCTTGAGAAGCCGCTGACCTTCCAGATGTCGTCTATGGAGTGTCCCTGATGATACATGTTGACAACCGTCTGCTCACGGTCGGATTTGGACGAGACATTATGGATTCTTGCTTTGGCCGCTCTCTGAAGACTGACGATATGTGCTTTCTGCTGTCTCAGGGCAACGGTCTCTTCTGGCAAGGCGCCAACTATGTTCAGCACTTGAGCTGCGCTTGTCTTGGGGAACAGAGTCCCGGCGGAATCGATGCAGTCACCGATGGAGATCAGACGGACAGCCTTCACGCGGCAGTACTCTATCAGGTTGGAGAGGTCGATGGTGGAGCGAACGGCATTGCTGAACTTGCCCAGCACAAGCTCATCACCACGGTTGAGAAGTTCCATAAGCTGTTTCCATCTGGGACGCAGTTTCTCGTCTGCAGGCTCCTCTATCATCACACGCACGCAACCATACTCGTCCATCCACTCCTTCATCTCATCGAAGCTGTTGTCTTCTTCCGCTTTGTACAGGTAACCGATCTTTGCCATAGTATATTTTGTTGTTGAGTTTTGATACTTCACAAAGGTACTCAATAAATTCCGAAATCCATGATTACCAACGTGTTGTTTGTGAAAGATTAAGTTCTCGGCTTCCTCTTTTTTGGCATATTATGTGGTTTTATGTTTTGTTGTGTTTTCAGATTCTGAAGAAATATTAAAGTCAGTGTCAGGCTTGTTGTTTTAGAGGCATATAGGCCTATCTTAGCAATGGCTAAAAGCCAAAAACGAGTAAAACATCAAAGTATAAAATGATATTCTATGAACGCTTCAATCTGTAAGACTAATCATTCAGATCGTCAAAGCCTGTCTGCGGCGCGGCTTCTTCTTGTCATAGTCGCAACCGCAGTCGGCCTGGCTTTGGCATCCTGTGGCCAAGACAGTCCCCGTTATAGGTTTCGCACCGCACAGGAGGGCATCACATGCTACCGCCAGTTCCACAAGGAAATGAGGAAGGCGGACAATGATGACATGGCGGTCATTGCCAAGGACATTGCCACATGGCAAGAGTTGGAAGACTCTGTTGTAGCGACCATCCTCCGTGACACGGCAGCCTTCAAGAACCCTCATCTCTACCCGCAAGAGACAGTACACAGCCTTCACGCTTCCATACGTGACGAGTTCCTGAACCGCGCCATGGCAAGGCCACGCAAACTACAGGATATACTTACCCTGAAGCTGCAAGCCAACCGCCTCACACATGAGCCCAAGATCAAAGAGGCGATGAAATCAGTCTCTCCTTTCTTTCTATCTCTGGACAGTGTGAGCGTTTATCATGAGGATTGCAGCCACCTTCTTGACCGGTACCAGCGTTACCTTCATTCCGTTGATAAGCGTGGCATTCGCACAAAGGAAGAGTTTCTTTCCTTCCTGCGTGAGGAAGACAGGCTTTTCCGCTCCTTTGCCACTCATCTGTATGAGATGGACGGCAAGTCTGCCACCGGAATCACCAAGACCACAGAGCGAATATATGCCAGGCTTTCCAAAGATATATCCAACGAGAACATATCAAGGGAAGAGCTCTTTCTTTACCTTACCATGCGTACCAACAGGCGTCTGCTGACCAACGCCCAAGGATGTCTCATGGACATCAAGGCGTCACGGATGAAGACAGCTGACCAGCGTCAGGCTTACCTGTGGATGATCCTGCAGCCGTTTACCGTAATCAATGACTTCGGCATGGCCGTGCTCACAGAACAGCAGAAGGCTGCCTTCGCACAGGTTGCCAAGGAAGCATCTTCTGTGCTGCCCCGTCTCGCAGGCTCTTCCAAAGAGGAGAGGGAGCATATAGAGGCTTTGCCCAGTCTGATGGTGAAGATGTACATCGCATCCCTATGATGCATTCCAAGTGAACCATAACAACCTATTCATATTTCCATAACCCAATTAAAGACCACGAATGATGTTACTAAGATTTATGAGCGAGTTTCTGGCCATTATGCCTACCCAGTTACCGGACCTGTTGCCTAAGAAAACAATGGAGAATCCTGCCGTCTACGACGACTATGCCCAGTTGGTCTTCCATCCGTCGAAACGGCTGACCCTTGCCGAAGTGGCTGACCAGCTTGAAGAGCAGGCCAACCTGTTGCTGCTCTATCATCGGGTGGTCAGCGACGGGCTTCGGGGATGGCAGTGCTGCTGTGCCTTCAGCAAGCCTGACAATGCCCGGATGTATAAGTTCAACGCGACAGCAGGCGATGACGGCTTCGTTGACACCATCACGGTCTGTGTCTTCGAGAGCATCGAGGTCATGCGTGCTACGCTGCGACTTGAGCTGCAGATGCACCACAAGGCAGGGGGCATGCGCTACGAGATGGACGAGGCGGAACTTATCAAACTATTCTATTAACGAGACCATCAAGGATGAGAACAGAACTGCTGGAAGTAGTGGTACAGGTCATCACGGCCCACTGCTATTGGATGAGGGTGGCCGCCGTCACGGAATACCATCCCTATACCACTGTCCGCGACGATCACCTGCTGACGACAGCTTGCCGCCACCTCACGCTGGAGGTGACGCACTCCCGTGGGCATTACTACACCGGGCATCGGTGGCAGGTGTGCGAGACAGAGCTCGACCAGGTGCTGTCCCTCATGCGCAAGTCAACACCAAGCCTGCAGCACCGGTGCCATAACAAGGCACTGACAGCGGAAGACGTGGAGACGCTGATCCTCCGTGCGAGCTATGGCATCATCCGGCTGGACATGGTGGAGGATGACTACACGCCACCCGCATTCATACCGCATAACAATAAAAACAGAATAAACACACCAACAAACTTTTCCCAATGACAGACAACAAAAGACTCTGCAAAGCCTCTGCCTATGTTGTGCAGCTGGCAGTTTATATCCTCCTGCTGCCATTTTCTGGCATCGTGTTCTATAGACGCAACTGGCAAATCTGCCAGCGGTTCTGCTATGCCATGTGCAGTCACATGGTGTTCCGGGAGCTTTACTCCATTCTCTTCGCCTGCGGCATAGCGGCGGTTCACTTAATCAACATGAAACTGACGCATGAGCTGGCCTATAGCGCACTGACGCTGGCAGTCTCCGTACCTTTGCTTTTTCATCGTGTTGGACACCGGTTGCTTACTGTTATCCGCGGCAACCGGCAGCTACAGCTCCTGCTGATAGTACTCTCGGTAGCCGCTCTGTTCACGCCCCACCTGCTGTCATTTGGTGTGGGTCTGTATCTTCTTTTTGTGGCAGCCTTCTTCTATCCGTCCCGTGAGGCTCTTCAGAAGTTTCAGACGTTTGCAGGAATCCGTTTCTACAGGCAGCATCCGGACAAACTGGTGAAGATGTACTTCAACTGACGTATAAGTCACCCATGCCACTGGCCCTGGTATGAGTGGCACTTCATTCCCTCATTCTCTCCGTGTTTTTAATTCTATCACAACAAAATCAAAAGACTATTCAAATGCAGAAAGACAATAACAAAGACAAAGCACCGGCAAAGGTCACGCTGGCCATGGTCTATGGCAGCATGGACTTCTTCCGCTTCCTGCAGGAGCATTCCCGCGACCGGCTCTCACGTTTCGAGGCTTACCTCTACATGCTGGACAAGGCATGCTCGAACTACCGACCGCATAACATCGACGCCAAATGGATTCCTGCCATCGGCGAAGGGCAGTTCTTCATTACGAAGACGGAATTGGCTGCTGACTGGCACTGGCACAGGGCTACGGTCCGCGACTTCCTCGCCAAGCTCACTGAGTTCGGTTGCATCGTCATCGAAGAGCATCTCAAGGGTATTCTCTGTACGATGACGAGACTGGTAATGACCGTCAGCCCCAGTGTGGCAATAAGCAGCAGCTTCGAGGCCATGGTCAAGTACACGATGTACAGCTGGGCCGATGGTAAGATCTCATCCGCACAGGTTACACGTCTCATCGGACAGGTAGAGCGTGGCGCGAAGACAATGCTCACCGGCAGCATAAGTTCCAACTACACCAAGAAGCAGTTGGATGGCATCACCAAACTCTCTGTACATTATGCAATCGAGTCCATCATTGCCAGTCATCCGGGGGAACTTTCCGCTTCCAAGGAAATCGGTTGTGACCCTTCCCTTATCGACAAGTGTGCGGTGGAGTTTCTTGATGGCTATCTCGCTGGCAACTGGAAGGCATTCCTCACACTTCTCTACGACAGGACAGAGGTGGCACTTGACCTGCTCGTGGAATCCATGCGCTTGCATGGTGAGGAACGGGATGACATTCTCAGGAGACTGGCAGAGGAGACTGCTGGCCTAAAAGGCGCTTCTCATGCAACGCACGTCGTTAGTGGCAGTACTTCGGCCTCTATCCCGATTGTTTTTCCCTCAGATTACGACTCCGGGCTTCTGACCGGCTCCGTACCGGCAGATGCTGATACGGACGCTGTCGGCTCATCTGAGACGGGTTTTAAGGCTGACGCACCGGTTTCCTCAGGTTTAGCAGCAGAAGCTGTTATCGCTGACGCTGAAGGCGATTTGTAGCCTCTGGGATTATCCTCATAATAATGCAATAGAATCGTTCGAGACGATATGCTGTGTCTCTCATGAAAACGCGCACCTGGGCTTCGCCCGGTGGCAGAGCGGTAAAAACGGTTGGCCCGTGGGGCGCTTTGCAGGGGCTTGCCCAGTGCCACCGTTTTTGAAGAGGGGTAACACATTACCCGCGTCACTAAAGTTCCTTGGCCCGATGTCCACCTTCAGGGGCAGCAAGCTGGGTGGCATCGGCTTGGGCGTACTGAACTTCAACAGGGCTAAAGTGTCCCCTCTTCAACTGTAATAAAGGCCGTGCCGTCATGGGGAGCCACGGCTGCCGTCCAAACTAAGGGAAATGGATCGAGTGTGATGTAGAGGTTAACAGAATGGCTTCAGACGCATTCATACGCCAATACAGCAGTGAAGCCACAAAGAAAGATTATCCATATCATGCCTTTCTTTTCCCTCAATTTAACAAACAACGAATATGGCAATACAATATCAATCCCTCAACTTCAAGGGACGCAAGGGCATGTCAGCAGGACAGAGCCGGGAGCATCAACGGGCATGGAGCGAGAAAGCCTGGAACATGGCGTTGGCCAAAGGTAACTTTGACCGCTCGCGGGAGCATCTCAACTTCGAGATCGTCGATGGCAAGATACAGCCCATCGACAAGAGTAAGTCCATCGGGCAACGGCTGGCAGAGAACCTGGCAGAAAGAGGCATCAGAGACCCTAATGCCAATCTTGCCGAGCCACGCTACCGCACGTTGGGGGACTTCGTGTTTTCAGGTTCCCATGAGCGCATGACAGAGCTGGCCTTCGGCACACAGCCGGTGGTCATCAAACCAGGTGACAACAAGGAGAACCTGACCATCCACCGCAACAAGGAGATTGAACAATGGGCGATGGACATTTACAACTTCGTCTGTGGCAAGTACGGCAAGGAGAATGTCGTCTCTTTCTATGTACACCTTGACGAGACAACTCCACACGCACATGCAGCCGTAGTGCCGGTGAAGGACGGAAAGATTGACTTCAAAGGTGTCTTTGTCGGCAAGGACAAGATGGAATACTCCAGACACATCTCAGCCCTTCACGATGAGCTGGCTGAGGTCAACAAGCCGTGGGGACTGGAGCGTGGCACATCCCTCACCAACAAGGAGGCGCGGGCCAGACAGACACTCGACTACCGTCGTCAGTTGGAGCACGACACTCGTCAGAAAGAGGCTGACCTGGCGGAGATGGACGAGCAGTTGTCCAGCACAGCCCAACAGCTGAGAATGGCAGAGACTCGGGTGAAGGGGCTCACCACGATGATCGAGAATCTGGAGAAGAAGAAGTCCGGACTTGAGAAGGAACTGGCGGAGCTTCGGCGCAAGATGAACGTCAGCGCAGGTGACCGCGATGCGCTGCAGAAACAGATCGATGAGAAGGTAGCGGCCATAGCGGAGATTGAGGCCTCGCTGGCAGACAAGAACGCCAAGCTGGACAAGGCTCAGGAGCAGCTGGCGGAAGCACGGGCGGCAAAAGAGGAGGTGTATGCCTCACAGGCAGTCCTGCAGCAGGAGGTGTCCAAACTGTCCGACTCGGTACGCTCATCCAGCGGCACGCTCATCAAAGAACAAATGCTCAACATGGTCATCGGTGAGTTCAAACGCATCCGCGAGGTTTTGCCACCGGAGCAACTGGCAGCGTTTGAGGGCTCGTATCTGGAGTACCTGGCAGACAGGGGTAATGAGATGCTCCATTGCGGGGTGCTGCTCTTCGCACAGCTGGTGAACGACGCGACGACATTCGCAGAGACCCATGGCGGCGGAGGTGGCGGCAGCGACCTCAAATGGGGACGCGACGAGGACGAAGACGACCGTCTCTGGGCAAGGCGCTGCGTTGCCATGGCCAACCGGATGATGCGACCGGCGCGACATGGACGTAAGCGATAGCTGTTAGCCGGACAAAGAACTCAACTTAATTCAAAACAACAAGTTTAGAAATGAAAGACTATAGACTAAGAAGAAAACTGAGAGCAGCCCTTATAGCCACATGTATCGTGGCTGGACAACTCTCATCTTTTGCCGCTGGCACCACACGTGACTCGGCAAAAATCATACAGCACATTCAGGCCGACGAGTTGCTGAACACATTGGAACCGACGTACCTCAAAGAGCCTCTCATTGGCTCGCCATGGTCGCGCAACTGGTTTGTCAGCATCTCCGCTGGCACATCGGCATTCGCAGGCACGCCATTGGGATGCGAGGACATCTTTGGACGTATGCAGCCAGCCATGCAGGTTTCTGCCGGCAAGTGGTTCACTCCGTCCATAGGCGTCCGAGCCTCTTACCAAGGCTTTGGCATGAAGTTCGTCGACTCCGATATCATCAAGCAAAGATACCACGTAGCTCATGCCGATCTGCTATGGAACATCGTGGGGATGAACCCGAGTGATGAGCTGGGACTTCATCGATGGACCGTGGCTCCGTATATCGGTGGCGGCATCATCAAGCATGAGCAATACGGCAAGCGTCCGTTCACAATCAACTATGGGGTAATGGCAGCATACCGCCTTGGCCATCGGGTAGCGGTGAATATGGAATTGGCAGGGCTCAACACCTTCCAGGACTTTGACGGTCACGGCAGTTCGAATAAGTTTGGTGACCGGCTCTTCACATTGAGTGCAGGGCTCACGGTCAACATCGGCAAAGTCGGATGGAAGCGGGCAGTGGATGCCTATCCCTACCGTCAGCAGAACGAGTATCTAATGGAGACCATCAACGACTTACTTCGTCAGCGGGGACTGCAAGGTTCTTCCGACAACAACAGCTTGCTATCCAAACAAGGTGAGTATAGTGGTCTGGCTTCACTTCGCGCACGCCTGGCACACAAGAACTGGAACGGCAAGGACTCGTTAGCCGGACAGTCTTCGGAAGATCGTAAACTCATTGGTGTGCCATTCTACTTCTTCTTCCGCATCAACACCTGCACGCTGACGGATGAGTCTCAGTTGCAGAACCTGATCAACCTGGCAAAGGTAGCGAAAGCCTACAACCTTGACGTGTATGTTGATGGTGCGGCAGACGCTGCCACCGGTACGGTGCCCATCAATGAAAAACTGAGCGAGCAGCGTGCAAGATATATCGCCCGTATGTTACGTGAGCAGGGCATAGCTGAAGACGCCATCCACATTACGGCAAAGGGAGGAATCAATAAATTCGCTCCTATTCAGAGAAATCGCCATACAAGGGTGATGATCAAGAGTATCAGATAAAGGCTATTCAAAGACCATTTTTATGGGGCTAACTCGTATTAAGTTAGCCCTATTATTTGTTCTGCCCATTGGGGCAATAATACCAGAAAAACAAATTCAAACTAAATAGGGAATCCTCACAACTTATCATAATAACATCACACTTGTTAGTGTGATTACAACTAATATAAATACAACACAGCAACCACTATTAGCATTATGATTTCCACGTGCTAAATCCTGCCAACCAAATGTTGTCCGGCGATATATCTTATTATACAATGCTTTTCTAGGATGAAGAATACCCATTCCTTTTTTCCCATAACCTGGGATAATAGCACGCTTGATGGCTCTTTTAGCTCGTCCCGTAGTACGGGCTGATATGCTTCTTTTAATTGAAGGCTTTCTAAAACCGTATTTCATAAGACTTTTTGTTAGCTATAATACATTCATTCACGACCATTTCCTTCTAGGCCTGTTAATATTTCAAATAATTGATTTTGCAAATTACCTATAATTACACCCAGCTTGTTTTTTCTCGCTTTCTCAGGAGAAATTTTATCAATTTCCTTTTGCGTCTCTTTTTTTATAGAAATACCTTCAAACGGGGTACTTAAAGAACTCAGCGTGTTAACAGACTCAGAGTATTTGAATGTACTGTATGTTGTATCATCCAGCAAGCTCAAAATTGCATTGCCATTATTAGGAAAATTTGTTTTAAAATCAAAAGGCAAAGGTAAAGAAGCCTTATCTCTGAAAGCTCTTCTCACCAAAGTCTCCATCAAATGATTTGTTTCAGAAGGATTGATCTGAAATAGAGCGGGCTTTTTATTCGTAAAAATAAAAGGCATAGTAATTCTATACCAATCCATATTCCTATAATGCTTTCCTACTTTTCTTGTAGGCCTATACATATAATCGCTTTTAACAATGCCCCAAGCTATTATACTTGTCTGTTGCCCACATGCGATAACGACATCACCTTTTCTTAAATAATGACTGAAAGCAAAGTAAGCTGCTGGCAGTGTCGTCACACCAGCTCTGTCCGGATGAGCCAAAATGTACGCGTCCTCAATAGCAGAGGCAGAAGGATAAGCCATTAAATACTTCAACCCTCGAGCATCAACTTTCATTTCCTCGTCAGCAAGCATGCTTTCCCAATAATGCTCAAATGAGTAACTGCCCATTCTCCATATCCAAAATCTCCCTGAAGTATGGAACGATTTGAGCAATTCCTCTTTCAAGGAGTCCTCTGATATACTAGCTGCTTCTCCAGCTATATCATCGGAGATTATATAAGAATCCTCCTTCATAGAAAGAGAATCCCTATAAATCTCTTCTGAAATCTTGTAATCCTTCGTAGCCATAAGCATCACTTGTCTATATTGTTCATCTTGGCTTTGGTGACATCAATATTGCCAATAATAGGAATGATATTGATAAGGAATCGCTGATTTCTTTGTTCAATTTGCTTATATTTTGGCCAGTCAGCTTCTGAGACATTGAATATTGAGGAGTACTTTTCTTCGGCAGGATTAGTCGTGACTGGATTTGACCCTCCTCTAAAGAAATATCTAGGGACACCACCTTCTCCACTACCAGCAACAATTATTTCACATTTACTCGTTGGATCATTCTCACTAGTATGCTTGAAAAGTCCACATGTTTCTGTCCAGTATTTCTTTAAAAACAGAGCTCGCAAATAAGACAAGGTCTCGTTATTTTTCCAGTCATCATCGTGAAAGCGGACTTTAGATGATTGTCCTTCTATTACGACCAAAAACTTAATATTGTTACTTGCCTTCTGAGAAGCCTCCAACTGCTTAATTGTTTGCTCTACCAGTTTACCAGCCGCTGCAATATCACGTCTTTTTTGATCGGCCTTAGTCTTATCAGTCAAATCGTATAAAAGCTTATTTGTAATGTCATATTCTTTCTCTTGATACGCGATACTGACTGTCAGCGTATGTTTAAGATATTTCTTATCATACGCAAAGTAAGGACTTTCATCTATAGAATCCACAGTGGAATATACATTCACAATGTCCTTATACTCATTAACCAGCATCTGGAGTTGTCCTTCCTTCAGTTTAAATCTAGCAAAGGAAACCGCAAATAATATCAACATCACGGCAAACAAAGTTGTCATGATGTCAACATAGCTAGGCCAGAAATTTTCTTTATTTTTTCTCTTGCTTTCCATTTACTTTCTTCCAAAAAGGCGTCTAAAGAAGGAGGGTTTGTTATCTTTGTCCGGAGCATCATTACTAATAACAGTTGGCTCAGAAGAAGGTTCTTCCTTAACAGGAGTTGTACTTGTTTCAGAAGAACGCATCACCTCTTCAATCTTCTGTTGGGCTATTCTGTCTCTTTCAGCTTCTTTCCTCAACTGCTCATTTAATCGCTTCACTGCCTCTTCATGTGCCCGAGCAGCAGCAGCATCTTCCTTAGCCTGTCTCGCCTCTTGCTCAGCTTTTTCTTTTTCACGCAAAGCTCTATCTACGGAAGCGCTAGAACCACCTCCGAATCCTAAGAAGCCTTTCTTCTTTTCTTCTTGTGAAGAATTCAGAACAGTTAATTCTCTCCGAATATCTTCTAGGGTTCGTTCAATCTTCTTATCATCAGCTGATATTCCATCAAGAATAGTTATTTTTTTGAGAATGTCATTCAGCTTTTTGAGGTTTGTAAACTCACTCCTTATATCCTCCAGTGAGAATTTCTGATCTATCGCCTCTGTGAACTCACGTTTACGTTGTTCCAATTCCTCCTTTCGCTCTTGAAGCATCTTCTCATAGTCGCTGAGATAGCTCTCCAAAGCTTCATTGTATTTTTTAGCGATTTGACCCAATTCATGCTGATGACTCTCAAAGTAAGCCGCCAACTTCGAGTTTGCTGTATTTGCATATTCTTTAGCAACTTTTTGTTTGGCCTTAATTGCAGACAACGTTTCTTTAATCTCGTTCACGGTCTCATTACCAACAAGCTGCGTTTGCGCAATACTTACACCCAATCCGTTGATATTATTCTCGAATGTCGTAATACGATCCAAAATAGAATTTATCTCAGCAGCAACCTGCTTTGGAATTTGCAATGACTCATTGAAATCCTTTTGCAGGTTAATGGACTCTTGTGCTGCAATAAGCATCAATCTTCTTGCTCTCTCAAATTGATCCAAAGAACCTGTAATTTCCGAGAATTTCTGTGAAGCTGCCACGAAGGCTTCCATTCCGTGAATTAACTCATTACTTTTAATCGTAGATAGAAGCTTTTCTTGAACATCTATATTTTCATTGACCTTGTCCATATTGCGTCCCATTGTGTCAACGGCACTAGACACAATTTCCACGCTCTTTTTAAAGTCACTTCCAAAAGCTGAAGTTACCGTTGAGAAAGCATCCTTAAATTGATTAATTACCCTAGAGAAAGTAGGCTCAAACTGGTCGATAGTTTCATGAAGCTTGCCAATAGCTTCAACCATACTAACATCAACTGATGGCATCAACTCATTTTGTACCCACTCGTAGAAGTCATTCTTATCCTTATCAACCTGATTGGAGGCCTCACTAGCTAGTTTATGGCTATCGATTAGGAAGTACAAGCCACAACAACTTGTAATCATGGATACCAGGACACCGAAAATCAAGCTTTGGATGGATGTATCATTAATCTCTCCTGTAACAAATGTTCCTCCCAGAAACATTATTAATCCGACAAACACACCAGCAAAGGTTCCCATCAAACCTATTTGAGTCGGGAAGGCGATTTTGGATGTTGCAATTTCATACAACATTGAAATTCTTCGTTCTGTCTTATTCTGTATGATAGAGAATGCTACAGTTCCCTTGCTCTTGCCTATGTACTGATTAATGTCTTCTATAAGATTCTTAAGTTCTGTGTCATCATTTGCCACATCCTTAATCTTTACATTATTGACATACTTGCGCAACTGATTGCTATAGTCAGAAGATTCATACGTAGAGTAGTCCTCCTTTTTTGAGAAGAAGCGCTTTAGTCTGCCTATAGCATTAACATTAGCGGTATACTCCCTATATTGCCATCTGATAAACAATACCGACATTACAATTGAAACAACCGCAGAAAGTAATATCTGAGGTTGGAAAATACGCTGAAGGAATTCTTCCATTAGAGGCCAACTTTAGACATTTCAAAAATTTTATCTACCACAGGAATGAAGAATACAGAGTCATTACAGATGTCATCATCCGAATATTTCTCTTTAACTTCAGAACGATAATGAGTACTTAAATTCTCATCATAGCCCTCAGATGCTTCATTCTTAAACTTATTAAGATCTACAGAATTATCGATTACTCCATTCTTCTTGAGCAAATCGAGAACAGAACTATAAATCTTGTTCATCTCTTCGTAATCACTTAACAGGGTTGACTGCAGATTATTGTCAGCATTCATCTGACCGACATTCTCATAGTCTTTATCAATTCCATGATAAATAACTTCTGGTGCAACAGATGCATTAGGATCACGATACAATCCACCATAGCACGTACTCTCTTTACGTATCTTTGGAAGTACTACATGGATATTATCTACCTTACCATAGATTCTCTCAAAGATGGAAGTAACAATATTTTCTATTATTGAAACATCCTCTGTGATAAAATTGTCAATATAACGGCTTCCGTTACCACTGAACAAAATTGTACGTGGAGCATTAAGATGCTTATACCGGTATAGCTTTGCAATATAGTAGATAATCGCCGTAAAGTGATAAACGAAAAGCGGGAGATAGTCATCATGCAAACGGTCAAGGATATCATTTTCCTGACTATTACTCAGCCAGAAATTGATGATATCTGTCGTACTGCATTTCTTGTTGGTCTTCATTTCCGACTCCAACTTTCTAAGCTCTTCGTTATTGCCCCAGTTCAGATTACCAATATAGTGTTGGTAAATACCGTTTTGACGCACATTGTCGAATTGATTATGCCCATTACCCCACAGAACGTCACAGCCAAAATGGACAGAAGATGCCGAGATAGGCTGGTTCTCTTTGAAATAGACATAATCTGTTGATCCGCCACCTATATCAATAATAGTAACCGAGTCCGTGTTCTTTATCTCGTCCATTCTATTAAAGAAGTAATAAGGAGCTTCTGACTCTGTGTAACAGGTCACTTTATTGGTAAAAAGTATCTCTTTCGGAAGAGTATTCCATGTACGGTCGTATATTCTCTTTGCATTTCCGGAGAAGCTAAGGGGTCTAAACCAGACAAGACTTGTCTGATTGAGAAGGCCATTTCGTTGCAAAATGTCACACTTGATAATCAGCAACAACTCTTTTACGAAAATCTTTATGTAATCCTCATTCTCGTCCCATTTGACATCCGTAAGACAATCCTGGAAATCATTCTCCATCATTTTCTCATAGAAGAATGCTATATTGTGATTGTCAAACAATTCCGGCTGATCTGCTATGTTCTTGGCTCTGCAGATGGCAGTTCGTATAGGGAAACGATAATCTATTCCATCAATGAATGGAGGGACGAATTCCGTCTTCATTAACTTACATCCCTCTTCAAACATAGAATTTTCAATGTTTGAGACCTGTGAATATTGCGTACTGGAATAACTCTCATGGAGATAAGAAACCATTGGCTCTTTCATAGAGAACATTTCAGGCGCATTATTCTCACCGTTCTTCGTGCGTGAGATGAATGTGTTAGACGTACCTAAATCTATAGCATATGTATAACTGTCATTTGTTCTATGTGCTTTACGCCAGACAGGCAACAACATACCTTTGTTCTCACCTATGGTCAGTTCCATGGCATCAAAGCTGGTATTGAACAACTCGTAGTATTTTGTGCTGCAATCCATACTGCTATCTCCAGGAACTTGTCTAGAACGAACTACAGGCTCCTTGGCACCATTTTGTGCACGCTTAGGATCCACTTCTTCAATTTTGACATATCTGCCTGATGCATCCTTTCTGAAGAAAGAGAGCGAAACGCCTTTTTCGTTGAGAGTATGCCACTCCTTGTTCAGGTCCGCAACAGACAAGGCGAGCTTGAAATAATTGTTCTCTTCCTCAATGGGAGATAAAATATTAGGAAATAAGCCTACGTCCAGACGCTGATTGTCCTTTCGCAGGTCTTTCACATCACTGTCTATCTCATATTTCTTGCTGTACTCTCTGCCATTGTAAGTGAATTTTACAACAACAGAGTAAGGCTTGACCTGACAAACACAAGTAGCCAGGCCTTGGTCAAGATAACTCAAAGCCCCACTCTTCAACGGCAACAGATAGTCATAATCTCTGTCGGCCGGTTCACGTTCATAAGTAATGCCCTCAAAATTATTTCGATCTAATCTATAGGGCAGACGAATAAGTGTAGGCAGGAAGAAAGCATTAATGTCCGTCTCATCATTATAGCCCAACTGGAGACCATTAATCACCAAAGCTGTATTGAATTCCGTAACGATATCACCCAGTTTTATCTTATAGTTGGTTTTGATATCTGGATCATCCTTAAACAGATTGATGTAGTTCCTAATATATTCATACCGCTTATCAATACTGTTTGCACAGAAAAGCTGGAACATATAATTCTTGAAATCCGGGTCACGATCGTCAAACAACAAATCACCCTGGAAATAGTATCCCCCCGACTTTCTCTTGATCTTCAAATCGTCATAAAGATCGCCAATGAGTTTGATACCAGGTGTGTTGTTTCTTGTCACATCCAGCTTGTCCATATCTGGAGGAGTGACAAAGCCCGTCATAGGTGAACTTGTACCTAATAATATTTCTTTCCCATCCTTTTCCAAGATGACAAAGTAAAGCGTATCTTCACCAAGATCATCATCGTAAGAATCTTTCAGAGCATTATACAACAAGGGTACCTTCTCATGGAGTTCTTCCATTTGCTCCTTTCGATTCCATTCCTTGATGATGACTTTCTGAGCGTCTCCCCATTGATTCTCATGAAATTTCTTGTTGAAAAGAATTTCAAAAACATCAAGGCAGTCAGAAACGAGTCTGGAATATGCCAATCCGGCATTCGTGGCATCAGCTCCCTTTTTCAGAATTTTGCTTCTTTTATCCTCCGCAACTCTTCTGAAAGCTTCCTGCACAACAAAGAAACGGGCAAATGGCGTAGGAAGTGAGTTCAATGCGCCACTATTATCTGTTTTCTGCTCTTTGACCTTATCAAGTTGGGCAGGTTGAATACCCGTGTTCTGGGGCGTCCAATCGGTACCTTGAATTCCTCGGTCTATGATATTTAAATCTATACTCATATTAGTCCGTTAATATTTTCTTTGTATAAGTGTTAATTGCCTTATAAGCATAATCCATAAAATCGCGCACTTTGTTTGATGTGCTCTTCTTGGAATTTTTAAGCAACTCCAGTAGGTAGAATGAATCATCTGTCGCATCCAAAACTTTGCCTTTTACTACAGATGACATCATCGATCTATTGATATCCGCTATAGGTGCAAAAGATCTTTTGGTAGAAGAAAGTTCTTCATACCATTTAGTAAAGAAATCCGCGAATGCATTGACATTTGACAATGAACTATTGTAGAATTCTTCATTAAAGCCATAAGTTTGCTTAAGAGGGAAATACTTCTCCTTACGCAAGACGCCTAGCAGCATATTTAAGATTGAAAAATCTGCCATACACTTGACTAGCGGAGCATAACCCTTGCCAGCCGTGGAAAGATCCAAGGAAGGGACATCCTGTTCAATAGCCCTTGTCAAATACTGACGCTCCTTGGGCTTAGAAGGCTGCTGCAGAAAATGGAATAGAGAAGTAGCAGCGACAAGCTCTATGAAGTTGGCTGCATCCGGCTGAGTCTCTTCATTATTCTCATGATACTGCTGTAATGTGGTTTCACCAACATAATACAGCAAATCAGACTTTACTGTCTTTTCATAATATGTCAGTGCAGCCTTTGCCTTAGTCATAAAATTGGCAGAATCAATCTTACTGTTGTTCTTTTTGGGGTCTTTCAATCCATAATATGGAAGAACAGTAACCGCACCCATAAAAACGTTTGGAACTGTTTCAGAGTCCTGCGTGTTACGGATTTTTCTCTCTAAAAGAGGATAGCCGGAAGCGCCAGTTCCTCCAAAGATAGAGCTAATAATAAAGACTCTGTCCTCGTCACCACAATTTCTCTTGAAAGCATCAAACCAAGAAGCTCCCTCCAAAATTTCTTGTAGTACAACTGTACCGACATTTGGGTTTCCTCTAAAGCCAACAGAAAGTTTGCTGTTCAAATTTTCTGTAGAATACAAAGTCTGAATCAAATAATGGTTCATACTATTTGTATTAAGCTCTCCGGTATTCAGAAATTCTGCGAAAGAACGATCATCTCCGGCAGCTTTAGTTGTGTCATTTGTTTGGGTGTCCAATGAGTTGATCCATGCCATCTCTGAATTAAAGAATCCATCTGGTCCTTTTCCATCCAACGACAGGCTATGATATGCGTCGATGTATTTGTCTATTAGGAGTTGAAGATTTTTCTTCTCCTCAAGAGCCAGATGGGGGTCTATGATAATAGGCACAACGGTGAAGCCATTAGTACTCATACCAGAAGCCATGAGCATCGTGATGGATTTCATCACTCGCTCTCCCGTACCTCCTATGCAGAAAACGAAGACTTTCTTATTCATCTTGGGTGTTGTTAAATTTTGAAATAACGGTATGCATTAGTGGGCAACTGTGGAACATTGCACCAAATGACGGAAACAAAGAAATATAGGCCTGCTGCATAGAGCAAATTATCAAAGGCTATTTGAATCTCCATCATCAACAATCCCTCAATATTATCAGGTCTTTGAAATGCAATAGCCAAAGCAATTGTTAGGATAAAAACTAAACCGACTGTCTTTAAGCCAACAAACAACCACTTCTTGGGCAGATAATGTCTTTTTGGCTGATTATTGTAACCTGTATAATAATATACAGCAAGCCCTATTCCAAATGCCACACAAATCATTAAAAAGACAAGTGTATATTGCGATAGATGTGTCCAAGCATTCAAGGCCGCATCACGCATACCATTTGAATTATTGGCATCGGCTAACTTGGTGGAAGAAACACCAATATAAAACGTAGAAAGATCCATAATATTTATTTCTTTGATATGTGAATATAATTATCTCCACCTCTATTACAAACAAGGCTTGCCCTAAACATGCCTATTATAAACTCTTTGATAGAATATGTTTGTTGCATAGAATTTGGAGTGTCCGTGAAATAGGGTGCAAATTTTGAGATATCCGTGTAAGGAACATCTATATTCCAAACAAGGATATCGCAATCCATTGGCATGCTCTCAACCGAAACTCGAATATTCGCAGTCACATCCCTCTGTAATTGTTTGTCAGATGTGACATCACTAACCTCGTAAGAGATTGAGTCAATTTTAACCCTAGCACCGTTCAAGCTCTTTATCTTGAAGGCGTCCTTCAAGACTTTAGGATCGGTTGTAAGAATCCATCGGTAATTTTCTAATTTTACTTTAATATCAAATGAGCATCCTGCATCAGAAATAGAAGCTAAGGATGGGTCATGGGATACCTGCGTACACCCTACGAAGTTCCCCAATGTGTAAGGAACTTTTCCATAGTTAAAGCCTGTTTCTATATTATCAATGAAATGGCCATTTGAATTTAGTAAATAGGATATTTTGTTTCTTGTATCTGCGACGCACTCAGGCTTACCTAAAATCAGATAGTAATACGGTCTTCCAGAAACCACGCTGGTGCCTTCTTTGTTAACAGAATTTGATTTTGCAGCTACCAATGAAGCTGAATATCCAAAATTGCTAAGCAATGTAGCAACATCCGTGGAATATACTGACTGTAAAACATTTGGTGCTACGGCACCAACAGGGTCATATTCCATATCTGACACGAACACAGCCACTTCATTTTTTGAAGCGTCTATATTATGTATCACACTATCTAGCATTTCACACAGATTGGTCGACTGTGCACTAAGGAATCCACCCCCATTTAGCGGATTTTGAAATTGAGCCACCGGAAGATCTACACTTTTAGTACTTCCTCCGTCTGAGCTAAGTACGCTGACAGCACTTACCAGATTGCTATAGTAATTGATTATCTCCCATAGGTCTGATTTGAAATCTGTGGGAACACCACCTCTTAAGAAGCCATTCATGCTGCCAGACGACTCCATAAAGAAGTGAACAGAGGATGGGTTCTCAATCCTGAAGCTGTCTTTTGCAGAGGCCGAATCCAAAACTGCTGTACCATCTTCGGTAAAGTATTTAGAATGGGTCGGATTTGTGCAAACAGAGCAACTTCCAACAGAAGATATAATGATGGCTATTACAACCACAAATGAACAAATGAGTATTATTTTTTTCATTCCAGGACTTTTTAGGATTTAGGACTACGATTTGATATGCTCTATCTATCTTCGGCTTCCGTTATAAGATCCTTCATATCTACATTAAGAAGATTAGCGATTTCCAACAACTTATTCAAAGAAGGTTGTGTCCGATTACAAGCATAAGAGTTCACTGTGCCATAACTAAGGCCCAGTTGTTTAGCCAGCCAAGTTTGGCTCACTCCTTTTGATTCCAATACTGTTTTTATACGGTTTAACTTCATATTTTTATATAGCTTATGCCTACAAAGTTATAAAAATTATCTGTATACTAGCCAAAATATCTAAAAAAAGTACTCAAAAATTAAAACTTCTTCTTTTTCATAGACTCTTGCAATGGCTTCTGTGTAACATTATTGGTTATACAGCGAAGATAAAAAAAGCACCTAAGTGTCTTTTACTCAGGTGCTTCTTGTACTTATTATAGTTTATCTTAAGTTGCCAACATAAATTATAATACAATGTTATAAATCAATTTAACTCCAACAATTATGGTGTGAGCTATTGATAATATTAACAAATTATGTACTATCTGTGCCAGCCTCTCGATGCTTGTTCTTCCTCTTGCTTTTTGGACTGCCCACCTTGCTGCTGAGATTCTTCTAAGGAATCGTTTGCGACTTGCTGTCCCGCAGACTTAGCTGCTACCTCAGAACGGGTGGATTGGCCCAAAGGCTTCGTTCTCTCAAAGTCAGGGAAATCCTCCTTGCGGAGCTCTTTGCCACCGTCAATGGCCTGCTGAATCTTGTCGATACGTTGGGTCATTACGCTGGCAGCCTTTCTGACATCAGTGAGAACGGTCTTGATGAACTCCGGAGACTCATTGAGGCTTTTGAGCCACGACTTAAGGTATGCAGCAGAGTCCTCCTTGACATGCTTGGTCATGCCGTAGCGGCTGGAAACCGCAGCTGCTGTCATCTCTGCAACAAGCTCCTCGACAGCATAATCCTTTGAGCCGAAGCCAGAAGACTTCAAGCGGTTCAGTCTGTGTTCCGCACCTAAGCTGTGGGTAGCTTCATGAAGGAAGTTCCCCACAAAGCTCTCTCCATCAACGAAGGTAGAACGATGCGGAAGTACAATTTCGTCCTTTGACACCGAATAATAGCAGTCGTCACCGGCTTTCTCCTTGACAGGGCAGAACCAAAGGTCGTCGCTGATCATTCTATTGAGAGGCTCGAATGAAACCACCTCGTTGCCATCTCGTTTTGTTGGCAGATTCTTCTGCTCTAACTTGGCATAGAGCTCCGGGCGAGACTCTTGGAGGTTTGTCTGCGCCACATTGAACACGTTGTACACCTGCTGCTTGGGATAGACATTGTACTTCTCCCGCTCCTCCTGAGACATCTGCTTATAATCATCATACTTGACTTTTTCCTTCGTCTCCTTGTTGACACAAGTGAAAGTCGTGATGAAGACCGGAGTAGATTTCTCGCCTTTTTTGACGGACACCAATGGCAACGGCTGGCCATTATCATCCAAACGACGATGGCGCTTGCCATCATCATCCTTGGCGAAGTTCATTCCGGTCAAACGGTCGAAGGTCGCCCACACGGGGACTTTATAGCCCTGTTTCTCAGCTTGCAGCATCAGCATGAGGGCGTTCATACCGTTATATTCACGGCCACTCATGTTCGTCGGCCACTTGGAAGCTGCCTCGGAAATCCAAGGTTTCTTCCAGTTCTTTTGGATCTCCTTGATGTGCTGTATCATCATGTCAGTGAACGCTGCCCATGCACGGTCTTCTGCATTTGGGCCATCATTGTTGTAGTATCTTCTTGGCATAGATTAATGGTGTTGGATTTGAGATTTGTATGAATAGAAAAGGGAAGATAGTTCAGTATGGACAGTCTTCAGAAGTACTGCTCTGCATCACCTGAGCATCGCGAGGCACATACGCTGGCTTCTGCCAAGGCTGCAGGTCTGAGAGCTTACAACCAAGACTCAGACGGTCGTTATAAACCGACAACTCCAACTCGCCCTTGGCTTCAAGGGTGGTTTTCGGCTGGAGCCAGTCAGGACGACCACCACCGAACTGCACGAAACGGACCCAGGTGAAGGCAAAGCCTTTCTCTGTCTTCTCTCCACTGTACGCCGAGAAGATGAGCATGCTCTTTCCCGTCTTGGTCTGTTTCTGCTCTATGTTCTTTCCCGACGTACCCTTCATAGTCAGCTCACCCTTGATACCATCCTCGGTGGACGCAGGGGTGAGGTTGACGGTCTGAGCGGAGAAATTGAAAAAGAGATTATCCTCACGCTTACGGAAGGTGAGCTCGCCAGTCATCTCAATGCGGTTACCCACCACATAGTCTGAGGTATTCTCAGCACCATCCTTGATGACACTGACCTCAACTATCTTGTTAATGCCCTGGGGATTGAGAATGACGACGGCGACTCCAAAAGTGGTGAAAGGCTTGCCGTCCCTGTTGTTGCATACCTGTGCAGCCTTACTGACAGTACCGTTGATAGTTACATTGCATTTAATCATAGTTAGATTGGGTTAATGGTTTATTGAGTTGATTACCACGCTTTGGTAATGTTATTACCACGCCGTGGTAAAGACACATTTATCTCTTGATGGTCTGTTCCTGCTGCTGTCCTCTTTGCTCGATGTTCTCATAGTTTTGGGAGACCTGCTGCGAAATGACAATACCATTGACAAGTCCGGCGATGCGTATTTTCTTGCCTTCATCAGTCAGGTTGTCTGCACCAAGGATGGTCTGCAGGCGTGACATCTCAGCATTGGAGAGGTCTCGCGTGACTTTGGTGCTGCCATTATCAGCCGAGAGCGTAGCCCTTCCGTCATGTCCGATGGTAAGTTTGCACTCCTTCATTCCCTTTACCATGGTACTGAGATCTATCTGCTGTTTGTTCATAGCCTCAGAGATACGGTTCTTTTGCTCCTCTTCGTCCTTGGCATCGATCTGAGTGGCCAGCAACATGAGGGAGGAGAACATCGTCATGGCCATGCTGACGATAGGGTCTGATCCGTCATACTTCACACCGCTGTCTTCTGAAGAAAGAAGCTTCTTCATCCATGCATCCGGTGACATCGGAGTGGTCATGCTTGGGAGATTGGCATTGGAGGCAGTCAGGCTGGACTTGTACCTCGCCATGAGGTCGTTGCCATTGTGCAGGGCTTGTAACTGGATATTGCCCTTCTGGCCTATCTCAGCCAAATAGGCAGCCGGATCCACGTCACGGCTCTTACCGTCTGAAGTAATGGCCTTCACTCCGAAATGAAGATGCTCACCAGTTGTGCGTGTGCCGGTATTGCCTGACACGCCAAGTTTCTGACCAGCCTGCACCGTATCACACTGACCGACGCTGATACTTGACAAGTGCATATAGGTATTTTGCACCTTGCTGCCATCAGCACGTTGGTACTCTATGGTAACAGACCGTCCACCTGCAGTATTGGCGTTATGGTTCACATCCACGACCTTGCCACCGTTCTCCGTGGCCAGCACAGCATCGCTTCTCGTCTTGATGTCGATGCCCTTGTGCATCTGTTGCTTACCGCTGCCCATAGGGTCGGTACGCATACCAAAGGGTGAGGTAACAAAAAGAAACTCATCACGCTTGACGGGGAAGGAATATTCGCCAGTAGGAATGAGATTCCCTTGCTGACCAACACTTGGATTACCTGCATTAGCTGCTTGATGGTTCTGCAACGGATTATTCTCTACCCCGGACTGCCGTCCTTCGGCACGCATTTCCTGCATCACCTGCCTGTCAAATCTATCAAGTCCGTTGGCCTCAATGATGGCCTGGAGGTTCTTGGCGTACGAACTGCCGGAAGCATAGCCTGCACGGGCGATGCCTTCAGTCCAGCCCTTATAGTCATCAGGAGAGAGCTTGAAGCATCGCGCGTAACGGCTGTTTTGGGCAAGGAACTGGGAATGATGCTCATAAGAGTCTGCCACAGAGTCGTACTTGCAGAACTTCTCATTGGGACGGTCATCAGTATAGACAAGGTAGGCGCCACCGGCTGCCAGCCAGCCCTTGGTTGCCTTGATGCCAAAGTGATTGTTACCCAACTGCGACAGTTCACTCTGTCCGTTGCTGCTCTCCAGAATGCCTTGGGCCAGGGTGACAGATGCGGGGATGCCGTATCTCCGCATCTGCTCCATGGCAGCATCTTTGTATTGTTCTGCGTATTCAGCGTTCTTTCCCATAATCAATTATCGTTTCAGTCCATGAGACTGTTCATCTTTGTTTTCCGGTTGCTGCGAAGACGATGGCTTCTCCTCGTTGCTTTGTTCAGACACCTTGGCAGCTGACGGTCTCTCGACGGAACCGGGGGTAACCATCTCGCGGACACCCGTCTTGGCTGTCTGTTTAGGTTGGACTATCTGGTCACAGATGGCTACCCGAAGGCCAGCACGGATGAGCTTCGGAAGATAGGTGTCAAGCGCATGATGGGGGAAACCGGCCAGAGCCAATGGCTTACCCTTATCATCCTTCGTCTTCGGATTCTTGGTCAGGGTGATGCCCAGCACCTTCGACGCTTTTTCTGCATCCTCCTTGTATGTCTCATAGAAGTCGCCGGCACGAAAGAGCAGCAGGGCATCGGGATGTTTCTTCTTCAATTTGTGGAATTGCGCAAGTACAGAAGGAACCTCTGGCTTCTTCTCATCACTCTTTTTCTCCTCACCTTTCTTTCCGTTACCTTTTTGTTCTACCACAGACTTTGTCTCTTGGTTGCCGCGAACCTTAGCGGTCTCTTGCTTTTCTTCTTTCGGCTTATCCTCGGCATTCGGCTTCTCAGTAGCCGCATTCTCCTCGGCATGGTTGCCCTTCGTCACTTCATTGTTGCGAGTCTGCGTCAGCACATCTGCCCACAGCTTAGCCGCCAGTCCTTTCTTGTATTCGTCCTTGTTATCAGCCAGCCACATGCGCTGCCATTGTTGGGGCGTAATAACCTTCGGCTCCAGCTTTCCGGCACCCTCAATGGTGGCGGCACAGAGAATGACATCATTCTTACTCTTGAATAGGGAAACTTTCTGGATGCGGTTCAAGTCAACCTCCGCTGTCTGCCCCTTGCCAAAGAGATCAACCTTCAGCTCGGGCTTTGCGCCAACCATAGCGTAGTACTTGTTGGCAAGTTCTTGGCGCACATCTTCGATAGCGGTCTGGCTCTGCTTCAAAGTGGTAAAGAAGCGGTTGATGTCGGACTTGTCGGGATATACGGAGAAAGCCTCACGGCCCTCGGGCTTGACGAAAAGTGCCCATCGCTTGTTGTCATCCTGTACCATCTGCACGCGGTCAAACTCCATCTGGCCGGATTGGGCCACGGCCTTGCTGACATCAAGCTGTGAGAACACCTGCAAGTCCCAGTTCTTCAGTTTCTCCACGGAGACCTCCTTGCCGGAGAAGTAGGCATCATCATGGCGGTAGCCAAGAGAACCGCCCACATTGAAGAATTTCACAGTGTCAAAGCCCTGCTTCTCCAGTGCCTTGCGGAAACGATCCTTGCTCATGCCCGGCACTTCATTGTTGCGCTCAAGGCTGGCACCTGCAGGAAGGATGACCTCCGCGACCTTGGCAGCCTTGTCACGTACGATGACGGCCATCTTGGTGTCCTTGTCCGGATGCTTGTCTATCTCGTTGGAGATATAGTAATGCTTGGGGACTTCACCCATGTACTTCTCAGTCTGCCTGGCATTGACCTTAGAAGCCATCTCCACTTTCTCGTTCTGCGCCTTGCGCATGACATCGAGGGCTTTGTTCACGTCGCGCTCTACAATGTCGATGAGCTTTGGATTCTCCCTAAGCTCACGGACCCAATAGTCCACCATATCCATGCCTTCCTTGCTGAGCTTAGCAGGAAGGCCCAGCTCCTGCATCTTCACGCCTGAAGCAAGTTCCTCAACAAGTTTCTCCTGCATGACGGCGTCCTCGTTAGACGCTCCTTCCTTGGCGAAAACGCCATCACGAGCCAGACGTTGCTGATGACCGGTAGCGGCAGCAACCATACGCATCATCTCCTGTACGAACTGGGGATAGTCCGCGAAGGTCTCACGGTCGGCTAAATGGACAATGTTCTTCGAAGGGTCATAGAAAGAAAGGGCACTTCCATCACGTCGGATGTCCACGAGGTTGGCTCGCATTTTCTTCAGGAATTCGCTCACCTCGTTATGGAGGTCAGCGTTCTCGGCATCGTCGGGAGATTTTCTAGCCTCCTTACTCCCATAGATCGCTTTGAGACGCTCATAGCGGTCAGGCTCAGCCATAGGAAGGATGGTCTGCTGGACATTGAACATCCAACGCACCTCACGCTGTCGCATGCCCTTGTATTGCTTTTGGTCATCAAGGGGCAGTTTCAGGTAGTCATTCCGTGAGATGGTGTCATCGGGATTGTTACGGTTGACATACTTGCTCCAGTTATACCAGTTGAAGGGTACTCCACGCTCATTGCCACGCACGGGGGAGTTGAGCTTACGGGCATCGGAGTAGAATGTATAGAGATTGGTGTCGTACTTGTTGCGATCGGAATGCAGTCCTAGCACGAGGGCGTTGAAGCCACTGATACCAATCTCCTTACGGTGCAGCAACGGTGCGCGTTTGCCGTCAGGGTTGAGCCAGACGCCGCCATTTTCCTTGGCTTGCTCAAAAGCTGTGGCAAGAAGCTCTATCTGACGCTCGGCTGCAGCTTTTTCTTGTGTGGTTTTCTCTTGCATATGATTTATGTATTAGAAGGTTTGATTATCGTGTTCTGTGGATGGTCTCAGCTTGATTGAGCTGCCGGTCTTGCAGTTCTACCTGTCCAAACTGTCTTTGTGCCAACTGCTGGGCGTCGTACTTGGCCAAAACGGCATTGGCAAGGGTGTTCAGCGGCAGGGCTCCTGCCCGGTAGGCCGCTACAACATTCTCGGTCAACTGTATATTGCAAGGTACTCTGTCGATGTTGGCGATAAGTGTCGTACCTTGCAGTACTGGATTAGTGATGCGCGGGCTAAGAGGCTCATCAGCATATTGGCGGTACTGTGATTGCGCATAACTGCCATTCTTTGCCTGCTGTGTGCTTTGGTTGGTCTGCTGTTGCCACCCGATACTCTCCTTGCCGGCTTTATTAAGAAGATTGGCTCCACCGAAGCCGATAAGGGCCAATTTCAGAATGGGATTCCTGACGAACATACCTAGCAGGATAGATGCCAACGGCATCATTGTGTTTTTCATGTTCAGCGTCTTGGTGTTGCCAGTGAGCATGCCCACGAGTACGTCGGGCAACATGGACACGACATAGCCCAGGTTGGCGATGGTGCTGTCCATTCCTTTCAAGCCAGTGGCCTGTAGCAACTGTTCCCAGCCATTGGATGCCGTGACGGAAGCGCCATCACTGTCAATGGCATTGCTAACTGGTTTCTGACTACTACTTTCTACTTGATTGTTCGCAGCCTTTGTCTCATTCCGTTGACCGTCGTCCTCTTTTGCTTTCGACTTGGCCAGATCTGCCTTTGCTGCCTCTGCTTTGGCCTTGGCTTCTTCCGCCTTCCGCTTCTGCTCTGCCTCAAACCTGGCCTTCGCCTCCAAGTAGGCGTCCTCCTGTCCAGGAGCTACGATAAGCGGCACATCCTTGTATTTCCCTTGCGCACGGTCTGCCGGTTTCTTTGATCCGGGCAGCTCTGTGGGAAACCAGGTTCTCTTGGTCGCATCCAATAGGTTGATGTCCATAAACGGTTTTTGAGGGATTACGATTTTACTGTTCAGTTTGGAATTTAGGGAAGAGAGAAACTTGTTGTCCTTGCCCTGCAGCTGGTTGGCCTGCCTGCGGAAGCTGGTGAAGACATTGGTGTTACTGCCAAAGACTCCTTTGCTGATGGCCGCCTCCATGACCTGCTCCTTCTGCGCAGTATCAGGCCTTCCTTTGAAGAGTGAGCTGATAAGTACGTCAGCTCCTACGAACTTTGCCAGCCCTTTCCAGGAGCCGACACCAAGGGTGACGGCATCGGCGGCAGAGGCTCCGACCTTACCGGCGACCTTCGCAGCCTTGCTTGGCTTGAACGCTTTCTCTCCACGTGCCTCAATCTCACGGGCCATGGGTGACTTGCTGAGTTCCTGCTCCAGTCCCCAGATACTTCCCTGGGCCGTCTTACGGATGATATACTCGGCTGTCGACTTGGGCATGTGGCTTTTCACGAGCTGTTCCATCATCAGATCATCCATCCTCGTCCCGACATAGGCATAGGCAAGGTCACCGCCTATTTGTTGGGACAACTGGTCGTATCTTGCCCGGCCTATCCTCGCCACCACGGCATTGCGCCACTCTGCGGCAAGGGTGATGAGGTCGCACTGGAAAGACTTGTCGTTATGAAGCCTCTCACGGCACATGGAGATATAGTCCTCGATGGTCTTGCTGTTCCACTTGCCCGTGACCTTAAGCTGGGACATGGTAGTGTCACCGGCCTTGTCAAAATTAGCCATGGACAGGATGCCTCTAAGACTTCTTTGAGCAGCGCGGTACTCGTCAGCCTGCTTGTTGCCAAGGTCATCCTTGACGCTTTTCATAACCTGCGTCACCTTGCCGTCGAAGTATCTCTTCAGTGCATACTCCAGTTCTGCGAAACGTTGTGTGTTCTTCATTGCATTGCCTGTTCTCAGTTGATTGCTATAGTCCCAACAGCTGCATCCTCGTCTGCTCGATAGCCTGATGATAGGCCTCCATCTGTTTGGGATAATACTCTTCCAGCCACAAGTCCTTGTCGAAATTCCCAGCCATGAAGTGGATGGCAAGCGCACGGGTTATCTCCACAGACGCCTCTCCTTCCTCACGGTTGTTGATCCAGAGCTTTGTCCACCAGCGAATACCGCTCTTGTCAGGATAGACGGTGACAAGCCTCGGTATGTCGAAGCACTGGATGTCAACGTCTAAGTCGGCCAATGGGTCGATGACTCCGCTGTCAGCATAAGCCTGGTCAATTACTTTTTTTTTACGTCCGGAGTGAGCGAGGACAGGAAGATGTTGTGACGCAGGGCGAGGTAATTGAGGAAATCACCTATGAGCAGCGTCTGTACCTTGGCGGCCATGGGCATACAGCGCTGACCGATACCGAGCGGATTGCTGATGCTTGGCATGGTCTCAAAGAAGTAGTTCTTCGTCCCTGCCAAGGTGAGGATATTTCTCAGGCTCTGCTCCGTTCTTTCTGGGGTGATATAGGTGCCACGGTAGAGAGCTTCCATGTATGACGGGAGCCAACGCAGCATCAGCCGTTCTATCTCCTTCTGGTCTTTGTCATAGCGGGTAGGGATGGTCATCTCGAACGAGTCGAACTGCGGCATTCCATCAGCTTTACGCTGCTCCAATGCTTTCACGTTGCCATAGAGCATGGTGATGAAATCGATGGGATCCATCAACTCACCATCGAACCGCACCTCCATGTGCATGAGGTCGCCACTCAAAGAGACGACATTACCAGCCTTTACGGTCTCACCGAAGTTGACAAAGACATTGGCAAGGTGGCGGTAGGTCACCTCATACTTCCCATAACGGATAGTCTGATAGATGCCTCGCCCGGCATCACTGCCCACTCCCGACACAGTACCGTCGGCAACGGCATAGAGCATATAC
>Ga0256406_1001609_pt1 | contig 35684 bp, 23 predicted proteins | sample RumenRJG_03DNA_FD_185986 | JGI IMG/M metagenome (GOLD analysis project Ga0256406, IMG submission 185986) | Bovine rumen microbial communities from Lethbridge, Alberta, Canada - RJG_03 | ecosystem: Host-associated > Mammals > Digestive system > Stomach > Rumen | place: Canada: Alberta | collected...
AAATTAATTTATTTCAGCTTCATGTCCCCGTCATGAATCCATCCAAGCTTCCTGCCGATCAGGCCTAAGAGCGGGCAGAGGATGGCGGGGAGAACAAATGAGATCATGAAGAGGCCGATCCAGTCCAGGGCTGTGATGGCCGTCTTCGTGCCGGCCGCAATATCATTCACCCATCCCGTGTAGACGCCGATCTGGCCTACGAGACCACAGGTGCCCATACCGGACGAAACTGCCGCCCCGTCCATCCGCAGCTTAAAGACACAGGTCGCAATCGGGCCCGTAATCGCCGAAGTCAAGATCGGCGCAATCCAGATTCGAGGATTCTTCACGATGTTTCCCATCTGAAGCATCGAGGTTCCGATGCCCTGCGAGACTAATCCGCCCCATCTGTTTTCTTTAAAACTCATAACCGCAAAACCGATCATCTGGGCGCAGCAGCCCGCAACAGCGGCGCCTCCTGCCAGTCCCGTCAGTGACAGAGCCGCACAGATCGCTGCAGACGAAATCGGAAGCGTGAGCGCCATGCCGACAAGAACAGAAACGGCAATTCCCATAAGAAACGGCTGAAGATCCGTGGCCCACATGATGAGTTTTCCGAAGTCGCTGGCTGCCGCGCCGAGGGCCGGAGCCCACCAGGCGGAAAGGCCGATGCCGACTCCAATGGTGACGAGCGGCGTCACCAGGATATCTACTTTTGTTTCTTTCGAGACTGCTTTCCCGAATTCAGCGGCAAAAATCGCTATGAAAAGAACTGCCAGCGGACCACCCGCACCGCCAAGCGCATTCGCGGCAAAACCAACGGCAACAAGCGAGAAAAGAACAAGCGGCGGACAGTGCAGTGCGAAACCAATCGCCACCGCCATCGCAGGACCGCTCATGGCACTTGCCAAACCGCCGACCGTATAGTCCTGTCCTGCGATCGTCGCGACCGTCACCGTCAGGAACGGAATGTGGAACTGCGTTCCGATCGTGCTGATGATAGTACCCACAAGAAGCGAGCAGAAGAGGCCCTGTGCCATAGCCCCGAGCGCGTCAATGAGATAGCGCTGGACGGAAATCTCGATATCCTTCTTTTTAAGAAACTCCTTGAACCTGTTCATAATCTGCCCTTCTTCTTATTTTTTTATCTTCTTTTTATCTGCAGCTTTCTTCGTGTCTTTTGCTTTATACCCTTATGTCTTTCCACGTGTCTTGACACAAACATCATGCGTTATTATACATTAAGAGAACAGGTTGTCAATAAATTGTCAAAGTGTTCCTCCGCCTTGTCCTGGGTATAGAAGGCGCCTCTGCGTCCGTCGCGCCTTAACATCCCGCTTTTATTTCCGCAATCGGAGGATATAAACAAAAAACGCTGCGGTGAGCATTATGCCTGCCGCAGCGCTGCGAATTTTTGTCTTCTGCTGTCACATCTGCCGGATTCAGTCTCCCTGCATGTAAGCCTGTAGATAGCCCCGGACCAGTTCACCATCCATGTTGTACACGCAGATATAATTTCCCGAATAGCCGATGATTGCCGGAGGAGTGATGGAAGAGATGCCCCCGTTATATATAAAATCCGTGATTTTCTTTCCGGATGCTGTCATATAAATCGAGAGACTCTTCCCGCAACTCACGACAGAATAGTCCCCTTCCGTGTAAGAATAGGCGTTATTTCCCAGCAAAGTCAGCTCTCCATCTGTCCACACTGCCCCAAATGAATTCTCTGAATCGTATGATTCAGAAACAAATACGCCTTTTGCCGCGACACTCATGTTCTTTGCCGCCTCTTCTGAAAAATTTGCAGGAAGATCCCTGGCATAGCTTCCGTCTGATCCGTTCAAAGCACTGCCAGAAATGTTGCCAGCAGTCCCTTTCTTAGAATCTACCGCGTTATTCCCGGCCGTACCGCCCGGTAAATCTTCCGAATAATTTCCGGAGATATCCATGATGATACGTTTGTCCGGAGAAGTCCCTCCGGCTGCCGCATCATAAAGGTCCGCGTAGAAATTCGTTCCGTCTGACCATGTAAGATAAGCAAGATCGCCCTGTTTCAGGCACGCGGTATACACATTGTCGTCTGAATCCGTCATCGGGCTCCTGTCACGTCCGCGGCAGATGTGCCTCGTACCGTCTTCCTCACGCACCACGTAATACGCTGTTCCGTCCGGCAGCGTCCCGTAGTCTTCCACCTGCTCGCCAGGACTTGTGAGAAGCATTTTGTTTCTGACATCATACGCGAAATTGCAGTAATTCGAATAATCTTTTCCGTACACTCCCCCGATCAGAATACTTCCTGTGGGATCAATCCATGTAAGGTCCGTTCCGCCCTGTGCCACGCCTTCCGGCAGAAAACGGTAGATGTCATCGGTAAATTCGCTGTTGCCGAAGATAATCTTTCCATTTTCATCGCAGATATACCTGCCCTTCCCTTCCTCGCCCAGCATTCCATATTGAAAGCTGCTGCCCCAGAACGAATAGGGAAGCTCTGCCATCTTGTTCCCGCCCGCGTCATAAAAGACGGTCATCCCTTCGCTGTTTCCGCTGGAGACATAATGACTGCCAAGCGGGTCGGCGTATCCGTCAAAACGTGTTTTTACTCCGTTTTTGTATACATCCGTCCATGTTGTTCCGCTCTCATCGGAATACTCTCTGCAGCAGAATCCTCCGTCATCCATCGGTGAGATATCCGTGTAGACCGGCTCGAGAATCCACTGTCTCGCCCGAAGATTCATGAGACCATACTGCCGCGAATCCGTGTCCCATACGATGCAGGGCTCATCCATGTCTTTCAGCACGATGTTTCTTCCCAAATCCATGAAGATCGCATTCGGGATTCTCGCAATCTCGTTAAAGCTTCCATCCATCACGCTGATGGCAGTTGCATCGCCGAAAACGCTTGCGCGGTCAAGGAGGAAAACCTGATCTTTGCCGAGAGTCAGTTCTCCCCGGCCGCCCTCAATCGTTTTGACGTCGGATGCAATCTCCCCGCCCGTGCCGGAATCCGTCTTCTTCACAGGAACATAGCCAAGAAGATGAAGAAGCTGCTGTCCGTCTTGTGTAAGGAGCCAGTCATAGATCTTCCGCGCATCCGTATTCACGCACTGATCGGTAATCGATGCGTAAAAATCATTAATGTACGGATACGTGCCGTCCTGAATGGCGTCATTATCCGGATATACGCCGTCGATGGAAATTAATTTCAAATTCGCGAGATCATTCATCCGGCTGGTGTAAAAATACACGGAATAGCCGATAGCGTTACCGGAGTTATCGTAATTGCTCACCGTCTCAAGGAGCTCTCCCATCCCGGAAATCTGCTGATAGGACGGCGCCGCCGCCATGGCCTTCCCCTTCATGACGAGCTTGTCCATCATTGCCTGCGAGCCGGACCCCTGTTCGCGCTGGAAAGCCTTTATCTCCGCATTCCTGCCGCCGACCCGGCTCCAGTTGCGGATTTTGCCGGAATAAATCTCCACAATCTGCTCTCCGGTGAGGTTATCCACCGGATTACTGTGGTTCTCCATGAAAACCAGTGCATCCCGGCCGATCGGCGTCATCGTAACGGTACGATCCGCCATCTCCTTCATGTAATCAATAACTTCCTGCGATGGCTCGTAGGCAAGAATCAGTGTGTTTCCGGTCTGGTCTCCGGACAGATTGTAATAACAGTTGTTGGTTGTTGTGTGCGATATACAGGATTTTGCTTCTTCCGCATTGGCTCCGGTGCAGAGGCGAAACAGCGCGTAAGAAAGCGGAAGCGTCGCCGTTGATCCATCGATCATGGGGAATTGGTCCCATTCTCCCCGGTTATAATGCGGCAGTCCGCTAGTATCAAGAGAAGCCGTCAATCTCCGAAATGTCTTCTCTTCCTCCTCCGTTCCTTCGCGGTCTGTGCCGGCAATTCCTGTCTCTCCGGCCCCGGAGCTGCCGCTCTCGGAATCGCCGGCAGCATCTAACTCTCCGGCGGCGGTCCCGCTCTTTGCTTCCCCGGTTCTTTCGCCGCCTCTTCCCGGCGCGCCGAAGCTATCTCCCGCGGTCTTTGATCCGTTCATCTCCGAAGAAATTCCCGTTCCGGTATTCATCACGTTTCCGCATCCGGAAAGAAAAACGGATACCGTGCATACGCCGATCAATAACGCAGCTTTTCTATTCTTCACAGGCGTGTCCCCCTTTAAAAACATTTCAATCCCTGGGTGACTGGCCCGGCGTGCTGAAGCATCCTGGCCGAAATGATCCCTTTGCAAATACATTGTATCATCCCAGGATATCGGCTGTCGCCCGTAAAACAGCCAGAGCGTTCTACTGCACGTTTCATGGGTGATGTCCTTGCCCGAAACTTATAACAGAAATCACAGATGTAGGTTGCATAGCGCAAAATATAGTACAATCGGTGCAAAAAAAGAAATGGCCGTAAGCCTCAGAAAAAAGCTTATGGCCATTTTCATTTCTTCAGACTTTCAAGGGCAGGTTACTTTGAGTTTCAAGCTTATTTCGTTTGGCTGTGTTCAGCCCAGTCCTCATCCGCAAGCCGATTTACTTCCTTGATAAGGTCAATCTCATGCGGATCATATGGGCGGTAACTTGGTCGATAAAGATCATGAAACCATTTTGTAAAGTCAAAATCTCGTGCGCCGCCTGCAGCATAATCCGCCCATATGCCTTCCCACGGCTCATATGTCTGATATTTTCCAGCGACAAAGCCCCAGTTGTAGCAACCAACCTTTTCCAGATAAAACAGCGGATAGATTTCCTGAACCGTATTGTGCGACCCTCGGCAAAGCCATTCCGTACATATGATCGGTCTTCCCAACGTTTTCAGGAATCGCAGTATCTTAATATTAGTTAAATAATCGCCGTAGTTATGAAAGCTTATAATATCTGAGTTATCAAGGACATACTTCTCAACCTCTGACAGACCCCCATAGCCCTTTGTTAGATCACGCCACGCGCCGGAAGTAAGCGGCTGCGATGGGCGAATCTCCCATGCGGTTTCATAATATTTCTTAAGATGCGGCATGGTGACCGAATCACGATGAGAATTACCTGGTTCATTGTACAGATCCCAAATGCAGACACGCGGATCGTCTTTATACTTATCGATTATTTCCGCTTCCATATCATAAAACTTATGCTCATATTCCGGCTCATCAAGCAGATGATAGCCCATTTGAGCAAAACGTCCATGCTGGGAATACTTTCTTCCGCCATGATAACCCCAGTCAAACGTCTGCACCCCCGTTTTAACCGGCTTCCAATTCTCATCTTTTGGCGGCATGCAGTCATTGCCAAACACAATCATACTGCTGATTCCATATTTCCAGGCAGTCTCCAGATAATGTTCAAGATGCTTCATATAGCTGTCATGCTCCGCATCCCAGACTGCAATCTCCATAACCAATCGTATTGTGTTAAAGCCCGTATCTGCCGCCAGCTTCAACTCTGCGTCCGCCACCTTCATATGCTCTTCAAAATCAAGCTCCTGCCATTGTTCCACACGGTTCGCGTCAATACTGCTCATGAAATTGCAGCCACGCAGCCACGGACGATTATTATACCAGTCACAAGCCTGCTCCCGGCTCCATATTCCGCTCATTAGTATCTGTCCCCCTTCATCTGTGCAATCTTCAGCCATTCCGTCAGGCCGTGCCATTCTTGGCTGTGTTTAGCCCAGTCCTCATCCGCAAGCCGATTTACTTCCTTGATAAGATCAATCTCATGCGGATCATATGGACGGTAACTTGGTCGATAAAGATCATGAAACCATTTTGTAAAGTCAAAATCTCGTGCGCCGCCTGCAGCATAATCCGCCCATATGCTTTCCCACGGCTCATATGTCTGATATTTTCCAGCGACAAAGCCCCAGTTGTAGCAGCCAACCTTTTCCAGATAAAACAGCGGATAGATTTCCTGAACCGTATTGTGCAACCCTCGGCAAAGCCATTCCGTACATATGATCGGTCTTCCCAACGTTTTCAGGAATCGCAATATCTTAATATTAGTTAAATAATCGCCGTAGTTATGAAAGCTTATAATATCTGAGTTATCAAGGACATACTTCTCAACCTCTGCCAGACCCCCATAGCCCTTTGTTAGATCACGCCACGCGCCGGAAGTAAGCGGCTGCGATGGGCGAATCTCCCACGCGGTTTCATAATATTTCTTAAGATGCGGCATGGTGACCGAATCGCGATGGGAATTACCTGGTTCATTGTACAGATCCCAAATGCAGACACGCGGATCGTCTTTATACTTATCGATTATTTCCGCTTCCATATCATAAAACTTATGCTCATATTCCGGCTCATCAAGCAGATGATAGCCCATTTGAGCAAAACGTCCATGCTGGGAATACTTTCTTCCGCCATGATAACCCCAGTCAAACGTCTGCACCCCCGTTTTAACCGGCTTCCAATTCTCATCTTTTGGCGGCATGCAGTCATTGCCAAACACAATCATACTGCTGATTCCATATTTCCAGGCAGTCTCCAGATAATGTTCAAGATGCTTCATATAGCTGTCATGCTCCGCATCCCAGACTGCAATCTCCATAACCAATCGTATTGTGTTAAAGCCCGTATCTGCCGCCAGCTTCAACTCTGCGTCCGCCACCTTCATATGCTCTTCAAAATCAAGCTCCTGCCATTGTTCCACACGGTTCGCGTCAATACTGCTCATGAAATTGCAGCCACGCAGCCACGGACGATTATTATACCAGTCACAGGCCTGCTCCCGGCTCCATATTCCGCTCATTAGTAACTGTCCCCCTTCATCTGTGCAATCTTCAGCCATTCCGTCAGGCCGTGCCATTCTTTAACTTCTGCAACTTCCTCAGCCGCCTGTTTTCTCTTTCCCAGCAACATCAAGGCAAACGCCTTCCCTCTGTGTCCTTTCACTTCATTATGCCGTACGATATCATCCTCTCCCGGAAGGCTTGATATACTCCTGTCAAAATAAGGTACATGTTTTACATCAGCCAGTATAGACTCGCTTTCTCTCAGCATCCGTTCTGCCACCAGCGAAGCCTGAGCTGGTTTATTGGCCTTAACTAATGCGCATACCGTAAAAAAGTCGCCCTGATCCAGATAACCCGTCCGTTCACCGGCTGCTTTTTTAAATTCCGCATCAGCCTTTTCCTGATCTCTCAGCTTTTCATACACGGAGCCTTTCAAATAATAAATCGGCGACATACGAACATTTCGGCCTGTGCCTTGATGATAATTATCCCGAAAAGCCAGACTTTCATTCAGAAGCGACAGCGCATTCCGGTAATCCTTCTCCTTTATCTTTGTTAAGGCCTTTTCAACATAAGCAAGAATATGTGCATTAAGCAGTGCGCCTTCTCCGCCCTCAAACGGATGGAATTCCCGCGTGTTCAGCATCTTTATCGTATCATCCGGAATCTCCGCCTCGTTCAAAAGGTCGAGCTGAACCTGCGCCAGGCTGTCAAGCTCATTGACTATATCCTGATGCTTGGCCATAACAGGCAGAATTTGTTCCGGCGGAATATTGTTGAATCGAAGTATTTGGACATATTCCAAAAGGTATCGACAATTAATTATGCCAGAAACTGCCTTTTTCATCTCTTCCAGCGCAGCAGGGCCATTACCCTCTACATCCATCTGAGCCAGCGCCATGAGCCGATGTGCCTGATAAAGCTCAGGATTCTTTATGATCGCATCTTCCAAGAATGTTTCAGCCTTCTTCCTGTCTTCTCTTCCATAGAAAAGACAGGCCAGCAGATAATGACTGGTTCCATTTGCAGTTCTGTTGCAGCTGATATCATGCAGCAGCACCTTTTTGTCCCAATCTGTATAAGGGAAACAGTAATCCAGCGGCATACTGACCGCCTCTTTCGCATAATTTTCCGCGTCGGCAGCTTTTCCGAGCATATCCGCGGCATACTCTGCATAATAGCAGACCATAGGGTCCTTCGGCGCCTGTTTCACCAACTGTAACGTCTCATTGTAAGCGCTGATATCGATATATCTGCTGATCAGCAATACCCATGATTTTCGATTGACTCCAATCACAGACTTCAATTCCGTCAGGTCTTCTTCTCTCCCGCTGCAAAACCATTTTTCTGCCCGTAAGACATAGTCAATCGGATCTGTTTTCAGGAAAGCATCCAGATAGGATGTCTTCATCCCGCCAGATAGTTCTTCCGCTCCCGTAATATGTCGTTCGGTAAAAATCCTTAAAAAAGTTAAATCCACACTTTTTCTATTGACATCATATGCTTCGGAAAGACAGCTCAAGGCAGTTTCATAATCTTTTCTGCGGATATATAGCCGCGCTGCCTGTTTCAGGGCCGCTGCTTTGAAGTTCAAATTCCATGCTGACTTTCTGTAATAATCAACTGCGGCTTTTTCGTTGCCATTTTCTTCCAGTGCCCATGCCAGATTATAGCTATATTCACCATCGCGGGGATTTTGATTTCTCTGCGTCACCGATTCTAACGATCTTTCAAAATATTGCTGCGCCGCTTCTGTGTCAGTACGCCGCATCAGCAGCAATCCCATTGCATTGCTGCACCGGTAATCCGACGGATCGCGCTGTAGTGCCTCTGAATAATAATCTTCCGCTCGAAGTGTAATATTGCGGTACTGCTCAACATGAAGCCCTTCCAGATACAGGTCGTCTTGTGTTGATATATCCTTTGGCATTCTGGAAGCCTTATGCGGCTTCGGTGGCTCTTTGCCCTCATAATAAGGCGCCGTATATTGGTACGAAACAATTGTTTTCCCCGCAGCATTCGTCAGCAGCACTTCGATGTCTTTTGCCGAAATGCTTTCATCCTCTTCCACCTTTTCAGTCCATGAATCAGAAGGCGTCAGAGAAAGTACTCGGCTAGCCCTGGTTTTTCCTTTCATTTTGATAATTAGATGGCAATCTTTCTGTTCAGAAGTAACATTAAGATGAAAAATATATGCTTTCTCTGCCGTATCATAGGAAAATCCTACCGCTCCATCCTTTTCAGCATTTTTCAGGTCCGGCATATCCATCGAGGCATACCAGGACTGCTCAAACTCTTTACTCTCTTCCGGAACGATAAACGTAAAATCAGGCTGATTATCTGTATAGCAGCCTGTCATAATTTCCAGATATTCTCCATCATGATCTGTCAAATTACGGAACCAGCTCTTCCCCAGATCGCTTTGCCCCCAAGTAAAAAATTTCTTTCCGAGAGAAATATTGTGATCTCCTATATTCACTGACCCCCGTTTTCTCCCATGATCATATCCGCCCATAAAATCATAGTGAGAATTCAAAATGAAAAAGGACGCCTGTTCTGGAATATTTTTTGCCCAAGTAATATCCGTCGGTCTGTCAAAATGTGCCGTAGCAAAATCACCATTTACAATCGGAAATTTGGAAATGACGTTTTTATTATGATACGTGATGTAATCGATATCGGGAGGAAATTGGAGCTGATAGTTATCGTTCGAATGAACGGCCAAGTTGGCCCACCAGTGAAATGTCTGTGTAATCGGCGTAGGATTGTATATCTTGGTTTTTACAGTGAAATAAGATTTATCAGGCCATATCGTTATGCCGCTTGTCTGTTTCAGACCGGTAAGCGGCTCATATTCACCTATCCATGCGGTTTCAGAACCATCCTCGTTTCTGCTGATCCATGAGTCAACTTTCATAAACGTTGTAGGTCTGTGATGCTGTGGCCAGTTGAACTCAAGCCCGCCCGAAATCCAAGCCCCGGCGATTCCAATCATAGCTGGCTTGATCACATTGTTCTTGTAAATGAAATGGTAATTTTTACCCTTGTCATATCCTTCATAGATTCTGCCGCCGAGCTCAGGAAGAATGATTAACCGGATATAATCATTTTCAAGTTTTATGGCATCATAGGTTTTGTCTACTATATCATCTGTAAATCGGTCAATCATCGGGAGAGGATACATATTCCCTCGGGCGTTCTGATGATTCCTGTACTCATAATAGACTGGTTCCGATTCTGCTGCGCGCATGGCATAGGTCGGAATGGTTATTGTTTCTCTCGTAATCATATTGAGTCTCCAAATATCTATTCGAAATATTCATTCATAAATTTCACTACAAGTAGCAAAGAAAAAAGAGTTCGGGATTAATCAGCCTTAGAAAAATCGAACATAGTAAATCAAAAATGATGCGTATTATCCCTTTACGCCGCCCAGTGTGATTCCTTTTACAAAATATTTTTGCAGGAACGGATAGACCATCAGAATCGGAATAACAGCAACGATTATCTGAGCCGCTCGTACAGTTTGATTCGACAGCAACTGAAGGAGACTATAGTCATCGCCGGTCATTTCTGTCATATCCATTTTCAGAATAATACTTCTAAGGTAGGTCTGGAGAGGCACCTTCGACGCGGTTCGCATATAAATAACCCCATCAAACCATGCATTCCAATGATTCACCATACAAAACAATGAAATCGTGGCAACTGCCGGTTTTGACAATGGGATGTAAATTGAAACTAAGGTCCGTACTCGCCCTGCCCCGTCTATCATAGCTGCATCTTCCAGATCCGAAGGGATTTCCTGAAAAAAATTGATCATCAGTACAAGATTGAAAATCGGAAGCGCTCCAGGAAGTACTAATGCCCATATTGTATCCCTTAACCCAAGAGAGTTTACTAATACATATGTCGGAATCATGCCTCCGCTGATCAGCATGGTAATAAAAAAGAACCAGACATAAATATTGCGAAAACATAGTCTGTAATTACTCTTGGAGAGTGGATACGCGGTTAAGAAAATGATAGTCAGATTGATCAGAGTCCCCAGTATCGTCCTTTTAATTGAGACAAGGAAAGCATTCCAGAACGCTCTTTTGGTGATCAAATACTGGTACGCTAATGTATTGAAGCCCATCGGCCAGAATGATACCCTGCCCGCCTCTACATAAACTTTATCGCTAAAAGATACTGCTACCAGATATACAAACGGCAAAATACATGTCAAGGCGACCAGTGTGAGGACAATTATATTGATAACGATGAACATTCTGCGCCCAGGAGATAACTTTCTTTTTCGATTCTCCTGTTCTTTTATCATGGATCTTCCTCCCCTCAGAATAGTCTGTAATCAAAAAATTTGTCCGCAACCCAGTAAGATGTTGATATCAGAATCAGCGAAATAATAGATTTTAGAAGACCAGCTGCTGTCGCAACACCATACTGTGCATTTTCCAATCCCATACGGTAGATCATGGTATCGAGAATATCACCCGTTTCGTAAACCGCAGGACTATATAGATTGAAAATTTCATCAAATCCGGCATTCAACACATTGCCCATGGAAAGGACCATCATCAGAACAATAATTCCGCGCATTCCCGGCAAGGTCACATAGCGAGTCTGTTGCCATCTGCCTGCGCCGTCTATTGCTGCGGCATCATACAATGTCGGATCAATTGATGTTATGGAAGCAAGATAGACGATTGTTCCATACCCGAAATTCTTCCATACATCGGCCCAAATCATTGTCCCCTGAAAATAGTCATTACTGCCCAGATAATAGAAGGGTCCTATTCCGATTATTCCCAAAAGTTTGTTGACTGCACCTCCGTTGGGAGAAAGAATATCAATAAGAATTGAGGACAAGATAATCCACGAAATGAAATGCGGAAAATAAATAATGGTTTGAGTCAGTTTCTTGAAATGAATGTTTCCGACTTCATTCAAAAGCAATGCGGCAACAATCGGTACAATCAGATTCAGAATTATTTTTCCGACTGCAATTGTCACGGTATTACGAATTACATTCCAAGTATTCGGAAGCGAAAACAGAAAGCGAAAATTATCAAGCCCTACCCACGTCTGATTCCCGAACATTCCCTTGGCTGGCGTAAAATTTTCGAAGGCAATAATCAGTCCGGCCATTGGTATATACGAAAAAACAATCACAAAAACCATGCCGGGAATCAGCATTACGTGCAGAGGCCATTCTCTTTTCAATCGTTTCAATATTGGCCTTTTACTGGTGATTATATCGCGTGTACTTGATGCTTCTGCCGTGCCTCCTGCATGTATAATTCTCTTTTTCACCAGTTTCTCCTGTTCTGCTAATCACAGGCCGCATATTACTCTGTAACACACGGCCTGTCTGCATAACAAATTAATTAATTCTAAATATTACTTATCCAATTTGCCGTCTTAGCTTTCTCCATTACTCCCCAAATCAAAGGTGAGAGTCCCATATTCGTTGTACCAGTCGTTTACTTCCTTTGTAATCTGCTCACCACTGAGAGAATTAAATGTGTCAAGCCACTGATTAAATCCGTCGTCGGCATTAATATTGCCAACGATAATATCGGTATAGGTCCGCTTCTGTTCATCCTGAATAGTAGACCACATATTCTGCATGGTCGCGCTCTGTGAGCCATGGAACGCATCCCAGAACAGCTGTCCGTTCTGGTAATCCTGATTCAGGATCGACATGGGAGTACCTTCTCCCGGCCCAAACATCAGTTCCCATGCATATTTATCCTTGCCGTGCAAATTTGCCCAGTAGGTAATCGCCTTGCCTCGAAGTAACGAAGTATCTTCGTTATTCTTGTATACCTCCATTAGATTGAGATAAGTATTCAAATTGTCGTACGAGGATACAACACTTCTGATCGGGCTGAAATTCCAAGCATTGGAATTTTCAAACCACCACCAGTCTCCCTCACTGGATGCATCCGGGACATTGCACACAAGACTTCTCATTTTGAACGCAATTTCCGGATGTTCAAAATTCTTATTGACTACAACCCAGCCACCGTTTTGAGGGGAAATGATGTTGCGTACAGCGCTGCCTGTTCCGGTCGGAAGTTCAATACACTTCCAGTCAGCCTCCGGGTTAAGGTCATGATGTGACTGGGCGTTATGTCCAAACCAATGTCCGCCATAAATAATTCCAACTTTGTCGTTATATACCTGTTCAAGTATTTCATCATTGCCAAGAGTGGCAAACTCAGGATTAATGTATCCCTTCTCGTAGCAATCGTGCAGATAACTCAGAGCGTTCTTGGTGGTTTCGGTTGTTCCGCCATAGACAACAGAATTTCCATCCAGATACCATGAATAAGGATAAGAATCAAAGCTGGCAAAAACACCGCGGATATTATAGTCAAGATCCTTGTCCGGAATAATTCCCCATGTATCATCCATCCCGTTTCCATCAGGGTCCTGTGTTACAAAGGCTTTCATAACATCCTGCAATTCATTCATGGTCGTTGGCTCTTTCAATCCAAGCTTCTGCATCCAGTCATTGCGAATCCAGATATAAGAAACTGCATCTGTTGCGGACACCATTGCAGGCAGACCATAAACTTTTCCATCATAAGATGCCATCTGCAGCCCGGCCTGATTATCAGACTGCAGTGCATCCGTTTCATGCTGTGTTGCATATTCAGGAATCAGGTCGGTGAGATCCCAGATAAGCCCATTTTTTGCCATGGATATCAAATCACTCTGGTTTCTGACAATGAAAATATCAGGGAGTTCTCCCGCAGACATGTCCAATCGTAACGTATTGTCATAATCATCCGTCAGGGCAGACCATTCCAGTTTCATATCAACGTTAAGATAGCGTTTTGTGATGTCGAACCAGCGGTTATACTCCATCGACTCTCCATAGCGGTCCTTAAAAGCAGCCATGGAATCCTGCATAGCGGCTGTATAGTACATAACCGTCTTTACAGTAATAGGATTATCATACCCCTCCATCTTTTCGAGCTGATTAGTCTCTTTAAGGTAATCCGTCAACTCTTTCTCGTAAAGCTCCATATGGGCTGTGTACTCATTTGCATTTGTACCAGATGCCGTGAAGGTCGGTTGGTATAAAGTATGGTCATTAACAGTGCTGTCTGTCGCTGCAGCCACCGTATCTTGGGCAACAGTTGCTGCACTGTCAGCCGTCTGAGAGGTTTCTTCCGCACTGCCGTCACTCTGTGAGCCGCATCCGGTAATGGTCAGAGCTGTCATAGAACTGGCCAAGATAATCGCTAATAATCTCTTATTCATAGAATCCCCCTTGTCTGTGTCCATGGCTAATTGCTATACCCTTGGTATTAAAACAGCAAAAACTGTACACAAATCCTGCTCGTTGGTACAATATTATTCAAAACAATCTTGGATTTCAGGAATATAGACAATTTGCTTTAATACCTTCATTGTAAAGTAGAGAAATAGTATCGGCGCTTTTACCAATTTCTAACCATATAATAAGCAGAATATTGTTCAAAATATAGTGCAATTATTTCGGAAATGTTCCTCGATTATTTGCTTTTTGTGCGTTTTGGCAGTCTTGTTTTAAATATATGTACTTTTATTGTGCTACTGTTATAAATTTCCCGGTGTTTTGCAAAGTTCACAAATGATAATAAGGCTTACGATGGCCTGCCTTCTGTCAAGACACTCTCTTTCCTAAATAGAGATAGAGGCGGGACAGTCCTTCGCATTTACAAAGCAATAAGGTTGCCATATCCGCCCCTTTCGGTCTGATTATAAGCTCCTGCATTACGATCAATTATCTGTCCGGCACGCTTTTATAATCAGGATTTCTCCCTGCAGACAGTTTTCAACATGAACCATTTTGCCCTGCAGCGTCGTTTTCTTCGGTTTGCCGCAGATATCTGCGACAGAAAGGCTTTCGTCTGACCAGACAGCAAGTTCTCCTTCCTCCAAAACCTTTACTGCGCAGCCGTCTTCCTTATTTCCCTCAGTGACGCCGGGGGCGACGTTTAAATTCTCCTTACCGCGCTCTCCAAGACATCCGATGGAGAGCCCTTCCTCGGTCTCTTCCGGAACAGGACATTGGCTTCTCCGGCTTCCCGATCGGTCCGAACGGGATGGATCGGCGTCTCGTTCAAACGTCTTTTCCAGGATTTCAAAGCATCCCCCGGCAATGTATTTTGCAGGGTTGCCCAGTATTACCGTCTTTCCCATGGGAGCAAGCTCATATATCCTGGCTTCATTGGCTTTCAGAGACGTGGTAAGGTCCGTGTCGTCCGATATTGCCTCACAAGTATCCATTTGGGGATCATATACAAGCCATCGCTTTCCTGAAAGCTCCGGAATGTCCCGTGTGGAAATGGTTACCTTCGCCTCCTGTTCATCCTCGCGGATATTGAACGCTGCGATATAATATCGATTTCCTTTTCGATTGAAGATTTTTAAAATTTGCCCGCCCCGCACCGGATCCTGAAACAGGCAGTCTTGTGTGGGAATTCCTGTATCATCACAGCGGATCACGGTTCCATCCTGGAAAATTAAAGGCATTATTTCCGATTTCTCCGATTTTCCGACCTGATCACTTGTATAGACAGGTCCCCCGCTGATCGCCCGTAAAATCGCGTTCTGTGTATTCTCCGGGTGCTCCGAGAAAAACATATCCCAATCCCCGTAATAAAACAGTCCTGCCAAGAGAGAACAATATGCGTTCTGAATAGCGTGTTCGCGGAATCCATGTTTTACCTCCGGGACAAAATCATCACTTGTTCTTGTAAGCGCCGCCTCCGGGCGATGCCATAAATCTTCCGCTCCCATACCCATGCAATTAATAAGGGCTCCGCGGAAATAGAGCGCTGCGGAAGCATCCAGCCCTTTCTGTATCTCGCCGGAGGCCTTCCCATAACTTTCCATTCCCGCATTGAAAATCGAGATGGCGCTTTGCTCATCCACCTTGATGAAGTCGACCCCGCAATCTGACTTCAGATGAGAATGCCACTTGCCATAAAAACCAAAGGCCTTCTCCGCATCAGGAGCCGGCACTATCCTATGATCCGGCAATGTTCTCGCAAAGCCCGACAGCTGACGCTCCGCTTCCGAGTCTTTTTTCAGTCCGTTCCAATACCCCATGATGGAATGCCAGACACCCACCTTTTCGATTCCATATTTCCCCTTGATCTCTGCTATCGTCTCTTTGAGTCCTTGAGGAAACTTTTCTTTATCTGCATCGAGGCCGAGAAGCAGCTGCTGATCCATGTCCGCATCGGACCAGCCGTCATCGATTAAAACCCACTGTACAGGAATGCTTTTGTCCCGGAATTCCTCCAGTTTTTCCTTAATTCCGGACTGGTTTACCGAATGATAAAATGCATTCCATGTGCACCATCCCAATTTTTCAAATACAGGTGGATACGTTTTGTTCTTCCTGAGCATTTCCGGATGGCCAACAGCCTCTGCGCCCATTCTGCCCGCTCTCTCTATACAATCGTAAGGATTCTCCCCCCAGGCTATCGCCAGCACCGGCGCATTTATCTCCCGGATCCCTATCTTGTTGGATGAAGCTTTAATACGCACGGCACTCCCATATTCCCCGGCGTCCGTTCCTTCCATATCTGTCCGGTAGCAATCCGAGCAGATCGCAAGCAGTGCGACATTCAGCGAGGCATACTGAAGCAGCAACATCTGTGATTTCTTCGGGATTGTAGAGACTGCTTGCGGGAATGCAGGCCGCATCCACCAACATTTATGCTGATAGACCGACAATATCTTACAATCATCCGGAACCGACAATTCCGTAAAAACTCCTGCTTCCGGATCGATGTACGTCTGCGGCTCAATGACAGGCTCCGTCTTGTCCATCGAACCCGAGAGAGAAAGAAGACACCCCTGATCCATCATTTTTACCAGAGTCTTAAGATGCAGCTTATGATCATATAGAAATATTTCCGGCTCAAAAGCAAAGGAAACATCCTTGTCCGTTCCAATCCGAATCTCTTTCATTCCATCCCCTCCAGCGAATTCTTTTCCCAGAGAACGGCAGCCGCTTCAAAAGCTTTCATCTGAAATTCTTTTCCGCAAACAATTCTGCCATAATTATCGATCAGTGTCCTTCCGTCCTTCGAAGACAGCGCCCACCTTTGCCAATCCCCATATAGCGTCATCTTGAAGGAGTTTTGATGTTTAACCACCAGCATGTGAACTGACTGATAATCGTGAATTGGTCAACTATATGCTAATGGTCCATTCAAGTCCCTGAATTGTACCCCGTGTCAAGGACATTTCTGTTTATAACCGTTCCTTATTTGGGCGGGCTGAGTAAACTGCCGCCTAACTGTACACAAATCTTGCTTATTGATACAATATTATTCAAAAACCTGGGATTTCAGAAAAATAGACAATTTACAATGATGCCATCATTGTAAATTGGAGAAATAGTATCGGCGCTTTTACCAATTTCTGATTATATAATAGGCAAAATATTATTCAAAATATAGTGTAAATTTTTCAGAAATGTTCCGCTAAAATTAATTTGTTGTGTATTTTGACAGTTTCTTTCCTGTACAAATATCTTGTTATTGTATTACCGTTACAAGTTTTCTCTGCGTTTACGGAGTTTGCAAATGATTTTATATCTGATTGTGGATCCTCAATATAAAGAAAGCCTGTGGTGCAATGAAATATTATGCGGTATACGGGAGCAGGCGGCTGCTTATAAATATACGGTTAAACAGTTACATCCCGGCTCCGTCTCAAACGCCATCTCTGATGATAGATACAACGGACAAGAGAACAACAGAATTCTTCTGCTAATCGGCACTTCCGTAAGCTGGATTCAGCAGGCCATACATGAACTATCTCTGACGTTCGAAAGTTCATTAGGGAACGTAATTCATCCCTCAAAAACATATCTGCCAAGTCTGACAATTTCTCCGGATGCCAGCGGCGCAGTCAGTCTGATCAGTACACTTTCTTTTGACTATAAAAGGGCAATGCACCAGATTCTGACTTATCTTAACAATACAGGCAATACAAGAATTGCATTTGTCGGTGTAAATAGGTCTTCTGCAGCAGATCTTATAAAAAAAAGGTGCTTTCCTCAGGAAGATGCCATTTATTATAATAACGGTTCCATTCTTCATGCTGTTGAAAGCTTCTGGGCAGATGTTCGAAAATATGACGCCGTTATCTGTGCCAACGATGTTGTCGCTTTATTTTTATCCGCTTACTTAAAGAAGCGGGGCATAATCATCCCTCGCGATCTCCATCTGGTCAGCTTCGGAAATTTCTATTTGTCCCAGCTTTCCGCACCGACTATATCTAGTATAGAGTTGAATAATGTCATCCTGGGCCGCGAGGCAGTAAGAGCTGCCTCTTATCTTGCAAAATCTCCTTCTGTGGCGGTCGATATCAGAATACCCTGCGTGTTGCATCTGCGTCAGTCTTCAGGAACCGCAGGAGAAGAGGCCTTTATAAAACAGGACGGCATATTGGCAAGAAGCTCCCCAATCGACAATAACACCAACTTCTATGAAGATAGTAACGTTTCCGCCCTGATGTCTCTGGAAAATACTCTATTGAATGCTGATATCACCGATCTGCAGATCTTAAGAGGACTGCTTCAGCGCGATCCATTGGATAAAATAGCGGAGGAAACGCATTATTCCCTGTCCACCGTAAAGTACCGAATCAGGAAAATGTGTGAAAGATATGGAACTTCAGACAAAAACATCCTCCTAAATTCCCTTCAGGCTTATGTCTCTCCGGAAAAACTTCTGACGGCAGAGGAACGTGTGTTATGATTCCCGCTTTCTGCTGAAAACGTCCGCCAGCTGAAAGACGAAATAATAACGTGTTTCTTTCCGAATCCAAAACCCTACACCGACAGAAATAAGTCCTCGCACGTTTAAGAAAAAAGCTATCGAAGACTTCGAATGTTCGAAATTCGTCTCCTGCTCCGATTCCGGACTCGGAAGCCAGAAACCGGAAGTTCAACAACAGCGCGGCATAGACTATGTCATCACGGAGTCACTAAAGAAGGATGGCCAGGATACCGAAAATGCTATGTATTCGTTTGACACGGTTGGTCACTGAAGAAGATGAAGAAGGATGGTCAGGATACCGCTCTGAGGCCGACCGATTTCCGATCCCCCGGCTATGGCAGATCCGTCGACCTGAGTTTTGGGATGAGACAGACCCGGATGTCCGGAATACGGTCTGCTACACGGATGTACTCCATCGGGAATTCGGTTTCCAGACCAACTGCGAATACATAATCAGGGCGAAGATGCGCAGCATCATAAAGACAATGAAAGAAAAGCTGCCGCGAAGAAGTCTTCGGCGCCCGGCCTGGCCATCAAAGCCGCCGATATGCGCTGCCCGCGGAAATTTTCGATGAATTGACGGAAAAGATGTCCGTAAACAAGCCTCTGAAATCCGCACTGGTTTTCAAAGCTTGCTTCCTTCCGTTTCCGCCCTGAACTCTTCCCAGGTCATTTCCCCGCGAAGTAGCCGAATCTCGCGTGCATAACCATCATCTTCATTCGGCGTCTCCAGAATGAACGGCAAGCCTGCAAGCGCCGGATGCTCCGTCACACGTTTTAGCGCTTCAAAACCGATGCTTCCGAAGCCGATTTTCTCATGGCGGTCCTTATGAGATGCAAACGGCGTCTGTGAATCGTTGAGATGGACCGCCTTCAGCTTCTCAAGTCCGATGACTCTGTCGAACTTCGTCAATACGCCGTCGAGATCGCCTGCGATGTCGTAGCCCGCGCTGTAGACATGGCAGGTATCGAGGCATACCCCGATATGGTCCGTAAGTTCCACCCGATCGATAATCTCCCGGAGTTCCTCGAAGGTGCTCCCGACCTCCGACCCCTTGCCGGACATGGTCTCAAGGAGAATAGTGGTGGTCTGCTCCGGTTTCATAATCTTATTCAGAAGGTCCGAAATCTGGCCGATCGCGGTCTCCGGAGTCTGGTCAATCCGGCTGCCCGGATGAAAGTTGTAATACTGATCCGGCACGGCCTCCATGCGGACTGCATCATCCGACATACAGGTATAGGCAAACTCGCGGACCTCCGGTTTGGGCGAGCAGGGGTTCAGCGTATACGGTGCGTGCGCAACAAGGGCTGCAAAGTGATGATCGCAAAGATACTGCACAAGCGCGTCCGCATCCAGCGGATCGATAGCCTTTGCGGCGCCGCCGCGCGGATTGCGTGTGAAGAATGCAAAAGTGTCTGCGCCGATCTTCGACGCGTGCTTTCCCATTGCAAGAAAGCCGCCTGAGGAGGACAAATGACATCCAATATGAAGATTATGATTCATACCATTCTATTCCTTTCCATTCTGCCGCCGGACTGTCCGTAAGATGAAAAGGCTCCGGAAGCAGTACATCGTATTGGGGAGTGTCCTACATGCTGCAGATCCGGCCATGGTCCTCTGCCCCGCCGCGAAGCACCCATGCCCGGCTCCTGCCAGCCGTACACATCCAAAACTCAATCAGCCTCTCGTTCCTCTACCGCAGGAAACTGAACCGTAATGGTCAGGTCGTTTCCGTCCCCCGATGCACCGCTGATCCTTCCTTTATGCTGCATCACAACCGCGCGGGCGATCGAAAGACCGATTCCATAGCCGCCCTCTTCCGAATTGCGTGACGCATCTGCGCGGTAGAAGCGGTCGAACATGTTTTTCACTGTTTCTTCCGTAATAGTATAGGAAGAATCATTATAAACCGTAAGGCAGACATTCCGTCCTTCCTTTTTCAGTGAAAGGCTGATATTTCCTCCGTCGGGCGAATATTTGAAAGCATTGTCGAGCAGAATCGAAATCAGTTGCTTAAGTGACTTCGGATCGCCATTGATCGTAAGAAGAGGCTGTATTTTCATCTCGAAATGCTTGTTTCTGGATTTTGCGAGCTGCCTGAAGCTGTCCGCTGTCTCCTCGACCAGATCAGAGAACGGAATGTCAATCCGTTTGATCTGCGGCTTCTCTTCATCCATCCGCGACAGGAAAATCAGATCATTCGTGAGCGCTGTCAGCCGCCCCGCCTGTGTCTTGATATCCGTCACCCACTCATTTTCTCCGATGTCCATCGTCAAAACATCCGCGTCCGCGTTAATTATGGTAATCGGCGTTTTTATTTCGTGCCCGGCATCCGTGATGAAACGGCGCTGTTTGTTATAACTTTCGGCTATCGGCCCCGTCATACGGCCCGAAACCGGAATCAATATTCCGAGAACAGACAGCCATCCCATCAGTGCGACAACCGAGCTTGTAAGAAAGGTGCTGCGGACACCGCGAAGTTTTTGCGAACAGTCGAGAAAAATGACGCGGATCGTCCCGTCCCGGCCTGTTGTCAGGAGATAGCGCAATGTGCCCTGATACCCGGACGCTTCCGTTTCTCCCCTGCCCTCGGCACGATCGTAGATTCCGGCGGCATACTCCCTCGCGGTTTCCTCGTCAATCGCAGCAATATTTCTGACATCCGCGCTTTCGATATTGCCGTCTTCATCGAAAAGAACAGAGAAATAGCGGGACTCAAACGGCAGCTCCGGGGAGTCGAGCCCCGGATCTGGTCCGAAGAAACCGCCGCGAACGCTGATTTCAGGACCGGGTCCGCCTGCGTCTTCGTCAGATTCTGCCCCGGCCGTGTCCGCGCCGGATGCGCCTTTGTCGCCCGCCGCATTGCTGGCAGCCTCTGCCTCGGCTGTATCCGCGCCGGATGCGTCTTTGCCTCCCGCCGCATTGCTGGCAGCCTCTGCCTCGGCTGTATCCGCGCCGGATGCGTCTTTGCCTCCCGCCGCATTGCTGGCAGCCTCTGCCTCGTTCATTCCGGCTGTTCCCGCTGAATCATTTTCACCCGGGTTGATATTCTTTTGCCCGAAATCGCGGGGAAATCTGCCATCATTCTCAGCCAGAACCTGGAGAATATGATCTGCACTTCTTGTCATAGAATGAAAATTGATGAGGTTTGCCGCTGTGATGATCACTGCCAGAACCACCAGCAGCGAAAGCATCATGGCCATAATCATTTTCATCCGCAGTTTTCGGATCATGGAATGCCTCTTCACCTGATTCCCAATTTCATGGTTTCTGTTCTTTCTACCCGACACAGCCGGCGGATAAACTTTTCATTCATTTTCCCGGCATGACCCGGGTTCCGGCCTTTCATTAATCCAGCTTTTCGATCGAATATCCTGCGCCCCTCGAAGCGCGGATCTGAATGTCTGCATGAAGAGCCCCGAGCTTCTTACGAAGATACGAGATATAAACCCAGACGACGTTGATATCTGATTCCGTCTCATATCCCCAGATTCGGTCTAAAAACTGTTCTGCCGAAATAATCTGGTGCGGATGCCTCATGAGAAGTTCCAGCATTTGAAACTCCTTGTTCGCAAGCTTATAGCTCCCTGACGGGGAGGAGAGCTCATACGTTTTCTGATTGAGTTCAATATTTCCAAACGAGAGTATGGCGCTTGTCTGCTCGGACTGCGTTCTCGTCATCGCGCGGATGCGGGCGAGGAGTTCCGGAACTGCGAAGGGTTTTGTGAGATAATCATTCGCACCGGCGTTAAGCCCTGTTACTTTGTCATCGATTTCCGATTTCGCGGTGAGGAAAAGAACCGGAAGCTTCGATCCTCTTGAGCGAAGTTTTTTCAGCACGGTAACACCATCCATCCCGGGCATCATAATATCCAGAATCGCTCCGTCGTACTCGCCTGCCTCAAGATCGTCAAGCGCGTCCAAACCGTTATAAGCCGCATCCACCTCATAATTATTCTTTTTGAGGATCGTTACAATTGCTTTCGACAGCGATTTTTCATCCTCGGCGAGCAGTAAACGCATAGTACACCCCCTGGTATGCCTCTATTCGGCAGAACCAATGTCTTCTACTTCGTTTCCCTTTTACAGCAAAAGAAAGGGAAAGCGAAGAGCATGTTCCAGAATCATTTTGATTATAGCAATCCAAGTTTAAATGAACATTAATATGCCTTCCTAAATATGTCTTCATATGTCTTCCTGTTCTCCGGTGTTCCTGTCCGGGCACGCGGAAATAATCTTGAGCCGTCCGGGCGCGACGGACGAGTACAAGCCTTCTGCACCCGGCTGAGAACCACTGCCGTCCGTTAGCCGCTGATTCCGGAAAGAATCGCGGTTCTTTCGGGCGCGGTGGACGCGAACAAGCCTTCTACACCCGGCAGGAAAGCCACTGCCGGCCGTTAGCCGCTGATTCCGGAAAGAATCGCGGTTCTTTCGGGCGTGACGGACGAGTACAAGCCTTCCGCACCCGGCGGAGAGCCACTGCCGGCCGTTAGCCGCTGATTCCGGAAAGAATCGCGGTTCTTTCGGGCGTGACGGACGAGTACAAGCCTTCTGCACCCGGCGGAGAACCACTGCCGGCCGTTGGCCTCTGATTCCGGAAAGAATCGCGGTTCTTTCGGGCGTGACGGACGAGTACAAGCCTTCCGCACCCGGCGGAGAGCCACTGCCGGCCGCTAGCCGCTGATTCCGGAAAGAATCGCGGTTCTTTCGGGCGCGACGGACGAGTACAAGCTTTTCTCTCCCTCGGTTGCTGTATTGATGTACATTTCTGATCACCCCATTTGGTGTACAAAGTCTCATTCCTGGTGTTAATTCTCATTCCTTGTGCAAGTCCTATGCCTTGTGCAAAGTCTCTATTTTCATCATCTCTTACATGTGTTAGAATATGTTTTGCTCGCGCGAACATTTGTTTATATGGTGCGGACAAACAGGCTGCCAGCCCGGCCAAAAGCAGAAGTTCTACCACCAGGCTGCGGGCAAAGAGTCCTCCAGCCATGGCGCGGAAAAATATCCGCCGGCCTTGCCGGCACTGAGAGGGGGAATGTTCAATGACGAACATCCAAAATTTTCTGAAAACTGTTGCGAAGAAGTATAACTCAATGAGTCTCATTCTCCGCATCGCGATCGGTCTTGTCATCGGCGCGATTCTCGGCCTTGTCTTCCCGCACGCCTCCTGGATCGCCGAATTTGGCAATCTTTTCGTCGGGGCGCTCAAAGCCATCGCTCCGATTCTGGTCTTCGTGCTGGTCGCCGGCGCGCTCGCGCAGGGCTCGTCAAAACTAGACCGCCGTTTCGGTCTCGTGATCTGGCTGTACATGCTGACCACATTCCTTGCCGCTTTCGTCGCGGTTCTCACGAGTTTTGCCTTTCCTGTCCGGGTCACTCTCACGGATGCAGCGGATGCTGCAGTGATCCCGCAGGGTCTCGGGGAGGTTTTCCACACACTTCTGTCCAACCTTGTAAATAACCCGTTCGGCTCCCTGATCGGCGGCAACTACATCGGCATTCTTTTCTGGGCGTGCATGTTCGGACTTGCGATGAAGCGCATCGCATCCGACTCCTCAAAGCTTTTCATGGCGAATACCGCCGATTCGATCTCGCTCATCGTCCGCTGGATCATAGACCTCGCACCGTTCGGAATCATGGGCATCGTTTTCACGAATGTCTCCGAAAACGGTCTTGCCATCTTCACAGAATACGGAAAACTGCTTCTGCTGCTGGTCGGCACGATGCTCCTGATGGCGCTTGTCATCGATCCGTTCGTTGCCTTCCTGTACCTTCACCGCAACCCTTATCCGCTTGTCTTCAAGTGTCTCAAGGAATCGGGAGTCACTGCGTTCTTCACCAGGAGCTCGGCGGCAAACATTCCGATTAACATGGGCCTTTGTGAGCGACTCGGCCTTGACCGCGATATGTACTCGGTCTCCATCCCGCTCGGCGCAACCATCAACATGGACGGTGCGGCCGTCACCATCACGGTCATGTCCCTTGCGGCCTGCAACACCCTGGGCATCCAGGTTTCCTTCCCGGCAGCCGTATTGCTGTCCGTCGTCTCGGCCCTCGGCGCATGCGGCGCTTCCGGTGTCGCCGGCGGCTCTCTGCTGCTCATCCCCATGGCCTGCTCGCTGTTCGGCATTTCCAATGACATTGCGATGCAGGTTGTCGGCGTCGGCTTCATCATCGGCGTGGTCCAGGACTCCGTCGAAACTGCGCTCAACTCCGCAGGCGATGTAGTTTTCGCAGCGACCGCGGAATATCACGAATGGCTCAAGCGCGGAAAACGCCTTCCGGCCTTTATGTACTCAAAGCGGGAACGCGAAAAGCTTGGCATTCCGGATGACAGCACAGTAAAATCCGGGGAATAATTTACAAAAAATAAACGAATCTGTTACAAGGCGCAGTCCGAAAACGGGCTGCGCCTTCTTCGTTTCGTGATAGAATGATACAGGTTTGTGCTGCATCCGCAAAAGAGCAGAAGAATAAAGAGCAGGAAAGAGGGCAATACAATGACAGGGGAAATGCAGGAAAAGGCAGAGCTGATTCAGAAAGTGCTGAACCGCGCGACGGAGAGAAAAGAGTTTGCCGGCGTAACGGTTCTCTGGAAAAAGGGCGAAGATGAAGTGTACGTGCAGAGCGGCAAGGCTTCGCTCGAGAAGGATAAGGACATCCGACGCGATACGATTTTTCATCTCTATTCACAGACAAAGCCTGTGACAGCAGCAGCGATGATGCTTCTCCTGCAGGATGGTGTCATCGATCTCTATGACCCGGTCGCAAAATACATTCCTTCCTTCGCCGATCAGAAGGTCGGAACCCCTCAGAATCTGATTCCGGCGGAGCATCCGATGCTTCTCCGTGATCTTCTCAACATGACGTCCGGCCTTGTCTACGGCGGAGGACGCACGCAGGCAGAAACGGACACCGAGGCGGTCATCGACGAGGCAATTCTCCGTCTTGATTCGGATCATCCGATGTCCACCGCTGAACTTGCGGACCGCATCGGCCGCTGCGCGCTGCAGTACGATCCCGGCACGAGCTGGCAGTATGGCGTTTCCGCCGACATCTGCGGCGCTGTCATCGAAAAAGCGACCGGAATGCGTTTTGGCGAATTCCTGGAAGAGAGGCTGTTCCGGCCGCTCGGAATGAAGGATACCGCATTTTTCGTGCCGAAGGACAAGAAGGATCGGATGGCTTCGACGTACATTTATCACAGCCCAAATGCAGTCGCAGAGGGCGAGAAGAAGGCAGCTCCCGCAGCGGCGGGCGGCGAATGCGTCGAGGGAGATGAGAAATTCTACGGAACGAACGGCGGATATCTCACTCTGTACACCGGAAATAACCTTGCAGTCCGGAACGACGGTGAGCCGAATCCGTATGAGGCGGGTGGTGCCGGTCTTTTCTCAACACTCGACGACTACATGGCATTTGCACAGATGCTGCTGCACGGCGGAAAAACAAAGAGCGGCGAGGAGATTCTCCGCCCCGGAACGATCCGGTTTATGACAGGCCACCAGCTCGAAGACTCCCAGCAGAAGATGTTCCACCAGTGGATCGGCCTCGAGGGGCACAGCTATGGCAATTTCCTCCGCGTCATGACAGATGAGCGCAAGGCCGGAATCATCGGCCACAACGGAGAGTACGGCTGGGACGGCTGGCTCGGGACTTACTTCTGCAATGATCCGGCCGCGGATCAGACCATCCTCATGATGACACAGCTGTTTGACTGCGGAACCTGCACGCTGACAAGAGAAGTAAGAAATATCATCTTCAGCTGAGGAACTGACAGACCCACTGCCGTACACGGCGCAAAAACTCCGCAGATACCGTAAAATTTATCACTGCGGGGCAGAAATCAGGCATTAAAGCTGACAGAAAAACAAGAAAAGCAAGAAAATAAGCTTACAGCATATGGAGAAGCAGATGGAAAAACAGCACGACACAATTCTTTTTGACATGGACGGTACGCTCTTCGACACGGAGCGCCTGTACCACGCGGGATGGAACTATGCCGGTGTACCCGACGACGTTTACCGCCAGATGATCGGAAGAAATCCGGAGGAAATCCGTGAGCTGCTTCTCCGATACCCGGAGCTCGGCAATCCCGATGAAATCCGGGCGGAGAAGGAAAAGTACACGAATTCCCTCCTCGAAAAGGAAATTCCGATGAAGCCGTATCTGCTCGAGACGCTTCAATGGCTGAAGGCAAACGGCTATCGCTGCTGCATTGCCACTTCGAGCGCAGTCGAAACGGCAGAGCGGTATCTGAAGAAGACCAATACCGCGGCTTATATTGAAAAAATCATCTCCGGCCGTAATCTTGCTCATTCCAAGCCGTCGCCGGATATTTATCTTCTGGCGGCGAAGGAAATGGGTGTATCGCCGTCGAAATGTGTCGTCGTCGAGGACAGTTTTAACGGTGTCCGGTCCGGACATGCAGCCGGCATGAAGACCGTCATGATTCCGGACGAGTTTCTGCCCGACGGCGAGATTCGCTCTCTTGCAGACGAGATTCTGCACCGGCTCGACGAGCTGCCGCTGTACCTGCAGATGATAAACGGCACACTTACCCTCTCATAACCATTGAGCAGCGATTTTCCGGCCATGGAATATCATGGCCGGCATTTTTTTGCCCGAAATATTGACTATCCCGCGGGAAAATAATATATTTGTATACAATTATACACGCAGTGATTCCTGCTTGAGCGCGGCAGGAGGGCGCTGTCAGGCAGGACCGCCTGTTTCAGGCAGACGGTATTCAGCTAATGTGTAACAAGGAGGAAAGCTATGAAGAAAAGCAGGTTACTTGCGTGCATTCTTGCAGGCACAATGAGCCTCACGCTTGCTGCATGCGGAAGCGGTTCGTCCGCCGGCACATCCGGGAGCTCAGATGGTGAAAAAGTCACTTACAACACCCTCTACTCCGGCGAAGTCCAGACACTGAATTACCTCACAACCAGCACCACCAACGATTATGCAGTCAGCGCCAACATCATCGACTGCCTTGTTGACTACGACAGCTACGGCAATATCACACCGGGTCTGGCAGAAAGCTGGGAGAGCAACGATGACATGACTCAGTGGACCTTCCACATCCGCAAGGGTGTCAAGTGGGTCGACAACACTGGCGCTGAAAAAGCCGACGTCACGGCAAACGACTGGGTGACAGCCGCCAAATACGTCAATGACGCTTCTCATGAATGCGACAACCAGTACATGTACAGCACCGGAGCCATCGTCAAGGGCGCGCAGGAATATTACGATTACACAGCCTACATGATTGCCAGCGACAATGGCACGAAGACCACCGACGATGACGGCAACGAAATCGAAGCTGTTCCGGAGGCTTCCGCCGATGATATCGGAGTAACGGCAACGGATGATTACACCCTGGTTTACACTCTGACGCAGCCCTGCCCGTTCTTTCTGAGCATTGTTTCCTATACCTCCTATATGCCGGTCTGCCAGGCCTGCCTTGATGAGTACGGAGATTCGTTCGCCCTCGACAACGAGAGCATGTGGTACAACGGTGCTTACATCCTCTCGACCTATGAGCCGCAGGAAAAGCACGTGCTCACCAAGAACCCGACCTACTGGGATAAGGACAATGTCCACATCGACGAGGTTGTGAGCACCTACAATGCCGATGCATCGAGCGTGGAAGCGACGATGTACAAAAACGGCGAGATCGATTCTGCACAGATCAGCTCCGATCTTCTCGATTCCTGGCTGAGTGATGACGCAACCAAGGATCAGGTCCATGGCTCCAGACCGGACAACTCCTTCAGCTATTTCTACTGCTTTAACTTCGATCCGCAGTTCGATGAGCAGTATGAGCCTGAAAACTGGAAGATCGCCGTCAACAACGAGAACTTCCGCAAGGCAATGATGGCGTCCCTTGACAGAGTCAAGGCCCTCACCGTTTATGAGCCTTATAATCCGGAAAGCCTTGTAAACAACACGGTAACACCTGCAGACTTTGCATCCGCAGCAGGCAAGGATTACACCGAATACGACGCTCTCAAGGACATCACCGCCGGAGACAGTTTTGACGAAGAGGCAGCAAAGAAGTACCGCGACGCCGCAAAGGAAGAACTGACCGCAGAGGGCTGCACATTCCCGATCAAGGTTCTCATGAAGTACAATCCGTCCGCCACGAACTGGGATAAAGAGTGCCAGGTCGTCGAGCAGCAGATGGAAAGCGTCCTCGGAACCGATTTCATCGATATTATCGTTGAAGCAGGACCGGAGACCGGATTCCTCTCCTCCGTCCGCAGAAGCGGTGATTATGCATTCCTGAAGTGCAACTGGGGTGCTGACTACGCGGATCCGCAGACCTGGACCGAGCCGTTCACCGCAGACAACAATTACAATTTCTGGGATAAGTCCGAGAGTGAAGAGACACAGGCGGTCTTCAGGGAGTGGAGCGACAAGGTTGCTGAAGCAGAAGCTATCTATGATGATGACGAAGCCCGCTACACTGCATTTGCAGAAGCAGAGCAGATCCTCATCGATCACGCAATCATCGTTCCGTTCAGCATCTCACTGGGCGACGGCTATGTCGTCTCGAAGCTGAATCCGTTCGAAGGTGAATTTGCTCCGTACGGTGTCGCGAACCAGCGCTACAAGTTCCAGACCAAGTCGGACAAGTCCATGAGCATGGACGAGTTCAACGCAGCTCTCGAACAGTGGAAGAAAGACAGAGCCGCTTCCCTCGCAGGGGAAACCTCTTCGGATACATCTGCTGATTCCTCTGCAGACGCTTCTGCAGATTCCACTGCAGCTGAATAAGCCACAAAACCAGCTATACTCAGTAAGATCCGGCCCGGACTCAGTACTGTTTTCGGGCCGGACATTTTGTAAAAGAACCCGAGACACTGTTCCGGCAAAAGTGATTTTTATTTATCACGTTGAAGCGGTAAAATTTTCACTTTTCTTTTTAGTTGTTTTGTCGCATTATATTGACGTGCGCGTTTGGTTCCGGCAGGCCGCGGGCCTGCCGGTTTTTATTTCGGACTATTGCAAAAGGGGATAAAACCATTGGCTAAATACATTGTCCGACGAATCCTTCATTCTCTGGTCACTCTTTGTATCGTCATCTCCATCGTACTGCTATTGCTGCGGCAGATGCCGGTCGAAGGCTACTTCAACAACTACGAGAAGATGTCACAGTCGCAGATTGATGTCACTCTGAAGAAGCTCGGTCTCAAGGATCCGGCTCCGGTTCAGATCTTCAATTATTTCCGGCAGCTTCTCCGCGGAGACCTCGGCACTTCCAACAAGTACCGTGCAGGCTACCCCATCGCGAAAATCATTGCGAAAAAAGCTCCGATTTCCATTGAACTGGGGCTTATTTCCCTTGCGATCGCCCTTGCCCTCGGCATCCCGCTCGGAATTGCAATGGCCAAATCCACCCGGACGAAATGGAAGGTCTGGGACCGAATAGGAACTGTCCTCATTGTCATCATAGAAGCCGTTCCTTCCGCGGTCTATCATCTTCTGATTCAGCTGTACGGCAGCGAACTTCTGAAGGTACCCATGCTGTTCGATCAGAACGATCTGCGCACATGGATTCTTCCGATTTTCTCCCTTGCCATCGGCAATATCGTCTACTACGCGATGTGGCTTCGGCGGTACATGGTCGATGAAGCCAATAAGGATTACATCCGTCTCGCAAGAGCCAAGGGTGTTTCGGAGAGCCGCATCAGCAAGACCCATGTATTCCGCAATGCATTTGTCCCGCTGATTCAGTACATTCCCGGTTCCATCCTCTTCACACTGATGGGATCCCTTTATGTCGAATCGCTGTATTCCATTCCGGGTATGGGCGGTCTGCTCGTGCAGGTCATCAAAATTCAGGATAATACCATGGTCGAGGCACTGGTTGTCATCTACTCGATGCTCTCCGTCGTCGGCCTGCTGCTCGGCGATATCCTGATGGGTATCTGCGATCCGAGAATCAGCTTCACAAAGAAGGAGGGATCCAGAGCATGATTTCCATTCGTCACATGAAGCAGGAAAAACTCGAGGATGCTCTCACATCAAATCTGAAGAAGCAGCTTTCTCCCTATGAGCAGTACAAAGACCTTCCCGAGGAAGAGCTCTTCACGGAAGCATCCACCGATGAAAAAGACGCCGAGCGCGGCGGCTATTCCAACTACTCCTACTGGGGAGCGACTTTCCGCGCATTTTTCCATAATAAAATCGCCGTTTTCTTCCTGATCGTCATCATCTCCGTACTGGTTTTCACGTTTGTGCAGCCGCTCCTGCCGAATCAGAGAAGCCCGAAGACGATTTACAATGATCCTGAAACCGGCATCCAACTCATCAACGTCCAGCCCGGGAGCGAGTTCTGGTTCGGAACGAACTCCATCGGCCAGGATCTGTGGGCCCGCTGCTGGGCCGGCACCAGAACTTCCCTCGGCATCGGTTTTGCCGTTGCCGCGTTTGAAGCGGTCGTGGGCACGCTCGTCGGGCTTCTGTGGGGCTATGTCCGGAAGATGGACACCTTCTTCACGGAGCTCTACAACATTTTTGATAATATTCCGCAGACGCTGGTCCTCATCTTGATCTCGTACATCATGAATCCCGGCGTCGGCACCATTATTTTCGCGCTGTGCCTGACCGGCTGGATTGATATGGCCCGTTTCATCCGGAACATGGTCGTCATCATCCGCGACCGCGACTACAACCTTGCATCGCGCTGTCTCGGCACGACCACCCCGCGCATCATCACGAAGAACCTGCTTCCATACCTCGTCTCCGTCATTACGCTCCGGATCGCACTCGCGGTTCCGTCGGCCATCGGCAACGAGGTGTTCGTCACCTACATCGGCATCGGTCTTCCGACCGACATTCCTTCGCTCGGCAACCTCGTGCAGGCGGGGCGTCTCCTGATGAGCCAGCCCTCGCTCCGGTATCAGCTGCTCTTCCCGGTGCTGATCCTTGCGACCATCACGATCTCGCTCTACATCGTCGGCAACGCCTTCGCGGACGCGGCCGATCCGAAGAACCATCTGAACTGATGGGCGTCAAAACTTGTTCCGAAGCAATGCATGACGTCTCAATCGATTCCCGGAGGAAGTCATGAGTGAAATTCTGACAGAAAACAAAAAGGACAACGCCGCTGCTCCTGCAGCGGATGATGTAAAAAATGGAGAGCCGATTCTCTCCGTGCAGAACCTCGAGTTCGAATTCACGCTGCGCGGGCAGACACTGCATGCACTGCGCGGCATTTCCCTCGATGTCTACAAGGGTGAAAGCCTCGCCATCGTCGGTGAGTCCGGTTCCGGCAAATCCGTCTTCGTGAGCACTCTCATGGGGCTCAACGCGCAGAACGGCCGGATCACCGGAGGAAAAATCCTCTATCACGGGAAAGATATCACAAAGTACAAAACGAACGAGGAGTGGAAGACCATCCGCGGCGCGAAAATCGCCATGGTCATGCAGGACCCGATGACCTCCCTGAACCCGCTCAAGACCATCGGATTCCAGATTCAGGAGGCAGTCGAGCTGCACCAGCATCTGCATGGCGAGGCGGCAAAGAAAGAGGTTTACCGCCTTCTCGAAGAGGTCGGCATCAGCGAGCCGGAGCGCCGCTACAGGCAGTATCCGCATGAGTTCTCCGGCGGCATGCGGCAGAGAGTTGTCATCGCAATTGCCGTCGCCTGCCGTCCTGAAATCCTCATCTGCGACGAGCCGACCACTGCGCTCGATGTCACGATCCAGGCACAGATCCTTGGCATTCTGAAGGAAATGAAGAAAAGATACAACCTGACCACGATTTACATCACGCATGACCTCGGCGTCGTGGCGAACGTGGCTGACCGAATCGCCGTCATGTATGCCGGTGATTTCGTCGAGATCGGAAGCTGCAATGAAATCTTCTATGATCCGCGCCACCCGTACACCTGGGCGCTTCTCTCCAGTCTGCCGCAGCTCGGTGTGAAAGGAGAGGATCTGTATACCATCATCGGCACACCGCCGAACCTTTTCTACGAGGTTCACGGCGATGCCTTTGCTCCGCGCAACCCGCACGCGCTTAAGATTGACTTTGTAAAGCGCCCGCCGGTCTATGAAATCACACCGACGCATTTCGCGCGCACCTGGCTTCTCGACCCACGTGCCCCCGAAATTGCGCCGCCCGAGCACATCCGTGTTCTCCGTGAGAAGGGAATTAAGCTCGGCGTAAACGGCCCCGTGAGAGGCACCATTGTTCCGGGAACGGAAGAAAAATCAGAAAAGAAGGAGGCAGACAATAAATGAGCAATACTGTAATGTCAAAACAAGATGCTCTCATTTCCTGTTCTGCCCCTGGAGAGACGGCCGGCAATGTCAACAGCGCGGATTCCGTATCCGCTGCAGGAAAAACGACCTCCGCGGCAGGCACAGCACCGGAGAAGAAAACTATTTCCGACAAAAAACTCCTGGAAGTCAAAAATATCTGCGTGCAGTTCGGCTCCCACCGTCACCCGTTCACCGCGGTTGACGATGTAAGTTTTGACATTTACCAAGGAGAGACCTTCGGCCTCGTCGGTGAATCCGGTTCCGGCAAAACCACGATCGGCCGCGCTATTATCCGCATCAACCCGATCACAAAGGGCGAAATACTTTTTGACGGAAAGAGAATCTCGGGAAAACTCAGCCGGGAAGAAGACCAGCAGGTCACCCGTGATATTCAGATGATCTTCCAGGACCCGATGAGCTCGCTCAATGAGCGCGCGAAGGTCGGCTACATTGTAGCCGAGGGCCTGTATGCTCCGGGAAACCGTTATACGGAAGAAGAGCGAAACGAAAAGGTAAAGAAAGCGCTGCTTGATGTCGGCCTGCTCCCGGAATTCGCAAGCCGGTTCCCGCACGAATTCTCCGGCGGCCAGCGCCAGCGCATCGGTATCGCAAGAGCACTCGTCATGGACCCGAAATTCATCGTGGCCGATGAACCGATCTCGGCGCTCGATGTTTCCATCCGCGCGCAGGTACTCAATCTCATGTCGCGCCTGCAGAAGGAGAGGGGTCTTACGTATCTGTTCATCGCCCACGACCTCTCTGTTGTCCGTTTCATCTGCGACCGCATCGCAGTCATTCACAAGGGAAAGATCGTCGAGCTCTCGGAATCGGAAGAACTTTTCCGGCATCCACTTCATCCTTACACAAAGGCACTGCTCTCCGCGATTCCGCAGCCGGACCCAGAGGTGGAAAAGCACAAGGAACTCCTCGTCTACGATCCTTCCATGCACGATTACTCCATCGACAAACCGGTATTCGAGGAAATCCTGCCCGGCCATTTCGTTTACGGAAACAAGAAGGAACAGGACGGCTACCGGAAGGAAGTCGGCCTGTCCTCCGACACCTGAAAACAAAGCAGCTCAAACCATCACGGATAATACAGGAATCAGGCCCTCATTACGGTAGAGTATCCAGGAAAGGAGCATCGCCATGAAAATTCTCATCTCTGAAACAGAAAAAGAAGTTTCGAACTACATCAAAGCTCTCTCTCATTTTGACGATGTACAGATCACCTGCACAAACGAGCTTCCGGATCATCCGGAGGAATTTGATGCGCTGCTCATTCCCGGCGGAGGCGACATTGACCCTTCCCTGTTCGGACAGGAATGGAACGGGACCCGGGACGTTGACATCCGGCTGGATCGTGTCCAGATCACGCTCTGCATTGCCTTCGGGAACATGCACAAGCCGATTCTCGGAATCTGCCGCGGCTGCCAGGTCATCAATGTGGCCTTCGGCGGCGACCTGATTCAGGACCTTCCCGAACCGCAGAATTCCCGTCATACCTGGCACAGCTCCGAAAGCGGAGTCACCACCGGCGAAGATCACCTGACCCACATCAAGGAAGGAACGTTTCTCGCGGACCTATACGGAACCGAGGTCGTGACAAACAGCTACCATCATCAGGCATGCGGCCGCATCGCCAAAGGTTTTGATGTCCTTCAGACAAGCGATGACGGTGTCGTCGAATTCATTGCACACCGCGCTCTTCCCATCTGGGGCGTACAGTGGCACCCGGAGAAGGCCTGCTTTGAGACGGCGCGCGAGGGAATTGCGGACGGAGCAAAGCTGTTCGAATACTATGTGAATGCAGCAAAAGCGAAGGCAGAGGAGGATGTTTGAAAGTCCTGCTGATGCAGGTCTTTCAAATAGCATTCGGTGAAATCGCATTCGCGATTTCATCTCAGCGAGGTATTCGTCAGAACAGCCTGCCGATGCAGTCTGTTCTGACTGCAGCCGGTGTTCACGCACCGGCTGCCGCATTCGGTGAAATCGCATTCGCGATTTCACCTCAGCGAGGTATTCGTCAGAACAGCCTGCCGATGCAGTCTGTTCTGACTGCAGCCGGTGTTCACGCACCGGCTGCCGCATTCGGTGAAATCGCATTCGCGATTTCACCTCAGCGAGGTATATAATGAAAACTCTTGCAGATTTCATCCGGACAGGGCTTATTCCCTGCGGACAGGTGCTTTATGTCTGGGGCGGCGGCTGGAATGAGGAAGACACCGGCGGAGGAGACGAAAGCCGGATGATCGGCCTCTCCCCCGCATGGAAGAAATTCTATGACGAAAATGCGGCCGGATACGACTACAATGATCACCGCTTTGAAAACCACAACGGGCTCGACTGCTCCGGTTTTGTCTCATGGGCGGTCTACAACACGCTGGAGGCCGAGTCTGGCCATGAAAGCTATCTCACCAAATCGACGCTCCTCGCAAAGAGCCTGTCTGACCGCGGCTTCGGGGAATATGTCCCAAATGCGGAAATCACACTGCGCGGCGGCTATAAACCCGGAGATATCATCAGCATGGACGGACACGTCTGGATCAGCCTCGGCACCTGCGAGGACGGCAGTGTCGTCATCCTGCACAGCACCACCCAGGGCGGCGTCGAGATATCCGGTTCCATCATCCCCGGAACCGGCTCCGTCGTCAAAACAGCGGACCCCGAAACAGGGAAGGAAACCATCTCGCATGAGGGCGGAAAGCCTGGATTGTCAATGCTCGCCGCAGCGAGCGCAATGGAAACTTATTTCCCGGACTGGTGCCGCGACTTCCCGGTCAAGCTCTGCGGAGGCAGCTACTTCACCGGAAATCTTATACACTGGACCGTTCTTAGTGACCCCGATGGGATCGAGGCAATGAAACCGGAAGAAATCATACGA
>Ga0256406_1001610_pt1 | contig 35683 bp, 30 predicted proteins | sample RumenRJG_03DNA_FD_185986 | JGI IMG/M metagenome (GOLD analysis project Ga0256406, IMG submission 185986) | Bovine rumen microbial communities from Lethbridge, Alberta, Canada - RJG_03 | ecosystem: Host-associated > Mammals > Digestive system > Stomach > Rumen | place: Canada: Alberta | collected...
GTCTTTTCGCATACTCATCACTTCCTCAAAAGATTAATAAAGTGAGTATACAAAAAATGTAGGAAAACCGACAATTCTAAACCGCCGATTTCCTACATTTTACAACCGCCCTTTACATCCTAGCTGCTTATCTGCGAAATGCTTGTTTAAATTTGTGATTTCTAATGACATGATTTTCCTCCTTTCTTATTAAAATACAATTTATCATACAAAAAAATAATCATCAATAAAAATGTTATCATGTATATGATTCATAACTAAAAATATGTAATTGATACATATTGCTTGCTAAACAAAAAATCTCGCAGTGAAAACAAAAACACTTGCGAGATTTTGATAATAGTTAATGTTATTTTTTGGTAATATATCCTTGTGCTTTTAAAAGCTCAGCACACTCAATTGCGCCACCAGCAGCACCACGGGCAGTATTATGAGACAATCCGATGAATTTCCAATCATACACCTTATCTTTGCGCAGACGTCCGATTGAAACTCCCATTCCCTTTTCAAAGTTTACGTCCAATTTGACTTGAGGACGATCGTCTTCCGTCATATACTGGATAAATTGCTTAGGAGCGCTTGGAAGTCCCAATTCTTGCGGAACTCCTTTATATTCAAGCAATGCTTGCACCAATTCTTCTTTCGAAGGATTTTGTCTGAACTTAACGAAAGCAGCGGCCGTATGCCCGTAAAGAATAGGAACGCGGACACATTGTGTCGTAATTACCGGACTTTCCGCCGGAACGATTGCCTTTTTTGCATCATCGACATGTCCCCAAATTCTGAGCGGCTCTTTTTCTGACTTTTCTTCTTCGCCCGAAATAAACGGGATGATGTTTCCTTCCATTTCAGGCCAATCAGCAAACGTCTTTCCGGCACCGGAAATTGCCTGATATGTCGTTGCAATCACTTCGTAAGGTTCAAACTTCAGCCACGCAGACAATGCTGGAGCATAACTTTGAATCGAACAGTTGGGCTTTACAGCGATAAAACCCTTCTTTGTTCCTAAGCGTTCACGTTGGTACTTGATAACGGCCGTATGGTCAGGATTAATTTCCGGGACAATCATCGGAACGTCTGGCGTCCAACGATGGGCGCTGTTATTCGAAACAACCGGAGTTTCGGTCTTTGCGTATTCTTCTTCAATTTCTTTTATTTCATCTTTTGACATGCTTACGGCAGAAAATACGAAATCCACTTCCGAAGCAACCTTTTCAACTTCATTTGCATTCAGCACAACAAGGTCTCGAACTTTTTCAGGAATCGGTTTATCCATGCGCCAACGTCCCTTGACTGCTTCGGCATAAGTTTTGCCCGCACTTCTCGGACTCGCTGCTACGCAAGTCACGTCAAACCACGGATGATCTTCCAACAAAGAAATATAACGTTGTCCTACCATCCCTGTAGCCCCGATGACACCTACTCTTAACTTTTCACTCATAATCATACCCCGTTTCACATTTTCAGAGTGTCTTTTACATAATGATAGTTGAATAATGGCTGAAATACAAGTGTTTGACGAATTTTTTCGATATTTTCCGACAAATGCAAACATCAAGCATCAATTGTGATTGCCCTTAAAATCCATGTCCGCAACTCACATCGGAACTTCAAAGTCTTTGACGTCCCACTTGACCGAATTTGTTTTTGAAGCATCAACTTTTCATTCCAAACATTCGAACTGTTCATCCCAAAACAATCCCCATGTGCGCACGCATTGTTAAATTTTCCTCCAACCATTTTACGCGATTGAACAAAAACAGACACTTCATGAAAATGGTGTCATCCGAAATCTGTCAGTTACATGCAAGGGTATTGAATTAAGTTGACTTCAGGTCAAACATCATTTTGAATCATCACTGCAAAAGTTTGCTATTTTAATTTACTAAATATTTTAAGCTGTACCAAAAATAATTATACATACCGCAATATACCTGTTTAAATTGGATTTAATTGAAGATATTAAAAATAAGTATCATTAATCCGATTATGTAAGACGTAGGTTGTTAATACACCAATCAGACATGAAATAAACTGAAAGGAAAGTATTATTCATGAATCATACTCAAAAAAAGAGCAAAAACAAATCGATTGCTCATACTTTAGTCAAGCTGCTTATTTTTTGCAGTTTCATTCCCATCCTCATTATATTCGCCGTCTCCTATCTCACGTTCTCGAATATCTTGATCACCCGAAACAACACGATCAAGACAAGTTCCGTCGGAATCATTCAAAAAGAAAATCTGGAACTGACTAACCAGACAGCTTCAACGCTAGAATCGGTCGCAAAGGGAACGATACTCAACGGAGCAAAATTTGACGCAGTCCAAATCGGAGGCATCTTAAAGCTTGTTGCAAACAGTAACAAGGACATCGTCGGAGCAACATTTGTGGATTCGAAAAATCACGCCATAAGCACGACAAAATCAGAAACCTATGCCAATGCCAAAAATACCGAATGGTATAAAAAAGCCGTCAACAACGAAGGTAAAATCATTTGGACAAGCCCATACCTCGATGACCAAACTGACCGTTACGTTACGAGCTGTGCCATTGCGGTTCGTAATCAAAGCAATCAGCTAAGCGTCGTCAGTCTTGAAATCACATACAAAAACATCGAATTTGTCGTTAAAAAAATGAAAGTCGGCAACACAGGACGCGTCGCACTTGTTTCAAAATCAGCACGCGTCCTGGCCTCAAGAGATACTACGAGCCGCGACATCAATAAAAAAGTTCCGACCGAAATCAATGCATTCAAGCGCGGCAATGACGTTTCAAACGATTCCGTCTTCAAGACAATTAAAAATGCTCCGACAAGACAAGGCTATATCAGAGTTTCAAACGGTAAAGCAGAATACCTCAGCAGTGCCGAAGAAAATTCGGGAAACATCTTATGTTTATTGACTCCCGACGCCGGAATTGCCGACGTCTACTACGATAAGGGAGCAAAAGGCAGCAATGCATGGGCAGTAGCAGCCGTTGCCCAAAATGATCTGTACCGTGAACGCTATAATCTTGAAAAATGGATTATCATCATAGCATTCGTTATCATGCTCATCATCGTCGTTTTATCAGAATTCATCAAAAAAACTCTGCGTTCCGGCACAAAATATTTTGTCGACGTCTTTGCATCCAGTGCTAAAGGAAATCTTTCACTCGTTCCAGAAGATATCGGAAATGACGTTGCAGGAGCAGAGCGCTTCGGCAGAAAATTGTTTGTTCCAACAAAGGATGGCAATGAATTCGGTCAGATCGTCTATGCATACAACATGATGGTCAAATCAATGGTTGAACTGATTCATAATGTTCAAAAGCAAAGCAAAAACGTTGCACAAATGTCCGATTCATTGCTTGAGCTTTCCAAACAAACCGGAAAAGCTACTGAAGAAGTATCTCAAACCATCACCGGAATTGCTGACGTCACAAGTTCACAGGCCGAAGAAACACAAGAAAACGTAACAAAACTGAAAGAACTTTCAGAAATTATCGATCAGCTTCACACAAACGTCATTAACATGAATGAAGAAGCAAAACAAAGCTCAGAAATCAATCAGGAAAATATGAACACGATGGATAAAGTCAACAGCAGCTGGTCAGAAGAACTGAGTGCCATGGAAAAATTGATGCACAGCGTTGAAGAAATGAATGCCAACGTCCAAGACATTACCAAAATCGTCAACGTCATCAACGAAATTTCTCGCCAAACCAACCTGCTTGCCTTAAATGCTTCAATTGAGGCTGCGAGTGCCGGTGAAGCAGGCAAAGGATTCTCGGTCGTTGCCGCAGAAATCCGCAAACTGGCAGAACAAAGCGCTGCATCAACCAAGGAAATTGAAGCAATCATTGCCGATATCCAAGCACGATCAAGCAGCATGGTCGATCAAACGAACGCCTCGCTTGAAGGAGGAAAAAAGCAGTCCAAACTCATTCAGAAAGCAATCAAGTCAACTATGGAAGTCTTTAAACGCAATCAATCAATGGCAGACGGCATCTCCAATGTCGAACAAGCTAGCGGAAATATCGAAAACGTTCAAAATAAAGTTCTTGAGGGACTCGAGAACATCTCTGCATCGACCCAGGAAAATGCTGCCGGTACAGAAGAAGTTTCAGCAAACTCGGAAGAAGTTCTTGCAACGATGGACGAATTTACGCAACACGTTTCCGACCTCCGAGATATTTCGGAAACTCTCAGAGAAGAAACAGATAAATTCAAATTATAAACAACTTTATCTGCCCCCAAGCGACTTTAAGATAAAATAAAAAATGCCCGTGACAGGAAATCACCCTTTCCATGTCATGGGCATTTTAGCATATCCTAATCGCTTCAAAATCATGAAATCAGGACAGCAATTTAATTTTAATCGTTTTTTTCTTTGAATTTCGGATGATAGAACATTCTTCCATCCATTGCAAAAAGCCTTTCAGTAAAAGCTCCGCCTTCAGTTCTTGAAACTGAATTTCTGATCATTTGAATCGACGCGTCCAAATTGTCAAGCTGATGAAGAACGTCGGCCTCAAGCAAAAGCGGCTTAACCGGCGAACCATACTCAAGCAAACCGTGATGTGAAACAATCATATGTCTCAACAAAACTGCATCTTCAGAATCCAAATCAACGTCTAGTTTTTTCATTGCCAAGACAATCTGCTCATCAATCAAAACGATATGTCCGAGAAGATTTCCTTCAAGAGTGTATGTCGTTGCTACCGGTCCTGAAAGCTCCAACGTCTTGCCCATATCGTGCAAAATTGCACCTGCATAAAGCAAAGATTTATTTACCTCAGGGTATTCTCCGGAAACGGCTTCTGCCATGCGTAAAATTGAAAGCGTGTGATAGGCTAATCCGCCTGAATAGGCATGGTGATTTGACTTGGCAGCAGGAAAAGACAAAAACTGCTCTGAATTTTCTTGAAAAAGCAGCTTGACCACGTCATGCCACGTTTTGTTTTCAATTTTCTCCAAATACCCTTCCAGTTTCTCTTTCATTTTGCGAGTTTCCTCCGGTGCATCCGGAACATAAAGCCTCGGATCTTTTGGCTCATCCTCTTTTGCCAAACGCAGATGAGCAATCTTGATCTGCGGATTATTTTGATAGTTTTCGCGCTTTCCCTTCAAATAAACGACATTGCCAGCTTTGAACTGTTCAATATCTTTTGCGGACGCATCCCAAAATTTGGCGCTGATTACGCCAGATTTATCTGAAAAGTTGATTGCAATAAATTTATTACCGTTTTTGGCAATCCTGGTTTCCGATGTTTTAATCAAAACAAACAAAGAAACATTTTCGCCTACGTCATAGTCATATAGTTTTTTCGTCATATTTCCTCCATCTGATTCGAATGTTCCTTACTACTTTAACACGAAAACAAGAGCGAGACAAAAAGCCATGTCCCGCTCCGTAATTAATCATTGTAAAGTTCTTGAATCGGACGAAAAATAATCTTGCTCAGTTCATCCATCATCATGCTCAGAGCCTGCTCCTTTTGCATCAGCGTTTGCAAAGTCTCATATCCGTCTGCTTCTTTGCCTAAATCCTGAAGTTTCTTAAAATCGTCTTCAGTCGGCTTTTGTCCAGACATTTGCTTTTTTTGAAGTTCTTCTTGCAAAGAATGAATCTCATTGAAACACCTAAAAGCCGTCTCATCAGCTTTCAAGGCTTCATAAGCCGTCTTAAGCTCCTGGTATTGACTGGTCTTTCTTAAATCCTGCTCCATCTGATTGGCCGTATCGTAAATATTGATCATGCTGATCCCTCCGTTAATTTCCGAAAATCTGTTGTAATTTCTGCTTGCCATCATCAATCCATGAGTCGACCTTTTGCTTAATTCCGGAACCTGATTTTTTAATGTTGGCTCCGGCATTTTTAATCGAATCCCAAAGATTTGAACTGCTGCTTATATTTTCATATGCCAAGGTCGATGCTGCCTTGACTTTAAATTGACTTTGCTTCGTCTTCGGCAAAATGCCTTCCATTTCCGACTTGAACAACGCTGCTCCGCCTCTGGTACCGGCATTTTCAATCGAATTTTTATTTGAATCAAACCCGACCCAAGTTGCCAAAACAACGTCCGGCGTATAGCCGATATACCATCTGTCAGTATCGGCTGCGGTTGGATCAACTCCGTTTCCCTGAGTCGAACCGGTTTTTCCTGCAATCGTATGGCCGTACGGTTTTGCAGAAGCCCCCGTTCCGTTTTTATAAACGTCAATCATCATGCTTGTCATCTCATTGGCGACTTTTTCCGAAACCACTCTGGTCGAATCAGCATCTTCTTCGTCAACAATCGTTTTTCCGGAAGCATCGACGATTCTTCGTATAAAGTGCGCATCATACTTCACGCCTCCGTTGGCAAATGCAGAGTAGGCAGATGCCATCGTCATTGGAGAGACGCCTTTTTCCAATCCGCCCAAAGCAAGGCTCAGGTTTTTATCGGAATCTGATAGTTTCAACCCGAATTTTTCGGCTGAACGATATCCCTCCGAGACTCCGATTTTATTCAACAACCATACTGCAGTCGTATTTTTGCTTTCGGCCAAAGCCTGATAAAGCATGATCTTGCCTTGATACGTCCCCGTCGCATTCTTGGGACTGTATTTATTGGAACCATAAGCCTGATACTTGTCTTCAACCATTGAATCATAATGATAGCCATGCTGAAGAGCCGGAGCATAGACGGCTAAAGGCTTGATCGTCGATCCGGGCGAACGAACGAGCTGCGTTGCACGATTGTATCCGCGAAAAACATGACTGTCGTTTCTGCCACCCACCAAAGCCGTTACGCCGCCTGTCTTTGGATCGATGGCAATCGAAGCCCCCTGCGCGCGAGTCCCGTCATCCGCATCATAAGGAAAAAGCGAACTGTCGGCAAAATCTGTTTGCATCGTTGACTGATAGTTTTGATCAAGCGTTGTATAGATCTTATATCCTCGATTCATGATATCTTCTTCGCTAAGACCATATTTTTTGATTGCTTCGTCAATGACCGCATCGAAGAAATACGGATAACGATACCCTGAATCGTACTGATAATTATCGCTTGTAATCATCGGACTGTCTTGATACGATTTCATCTGCTCCTGAGTCAATTTGCCATTGTCTTTCATCAAAGTCAAGACAACGTTGCGCCTTTGTCTTGATTCTGCCGGGTGATTCTTTGGATTATATCCGTTCGGATTTTTCAGCATTCCGGCAATTGTTGCCGCTTGCGGAACCGTCAGCTGCGAAGCATGAACGCCAAAATATTTTTCTGACGCATCCTCAATGCCCCAAACACCGTTTCCAAAATACGCATTGTTTAAATACATCGCCAAAATCTGCTTTTTGCTGTACGTATTTTCAACCTGCATCGCAATGAAAATTTCCTTGGCCTTTCTGGAAATTGTTTGCTCTTGCGATAAAAAGGCATTTTTGACAAGCTGTTGCGTCAACGTGCTTCCTCCGCCCGCAATATCGCTGCTGCCCATGATCCTATTTTTCAGATTGAGCAATAGCGCGCGCACCATCCCCTTGATGGAAAAGCCGTATTCATGGTAAAAATTGCGATCTTCAGTTGACAAAACCGCATCGGCAACATTTGGCGAAATCTTGTCAAGAGAAACCCATGTCCCTTTTTGAGAATACAGATATCCTGCCCTGTCACCGTCTTTGTCATAAATCGTCGTCGGTCTCTCCAAGGCATTCTCGAGGCCCTTGACGTTGGCTGTCTTGGCTACGTAAATCAAATAAATGCTTGTTGCTAAAAAAATGCTCAAACATACCACGATGAACCATCTGATCACTTGGTAACGATGACATTTTTCCTTAAACCAGCTTCCAAACAAACTCAAACACCGTTTAAGCGATTCTGTTATTTTTTTAAAAAAAGATTTGTCCATTCAGATCCTCTTCCATGCTCTTTTATACTTAAGAAATATTATCACATTTGCTCTGATAAAAGGAGTTTTATAAGAGAAACTTAATCATCTTCAGGCGCAATTCCGATCGCATCATGATTGATATGTTCAATAGCCATCTTTTTGAACTCTAAAGCAGCATCTGCGGAGGGACTGATTACTACCATCGTATCATAGCCGGCAATCGTTCCGGCAACGCATTCAGGTTTCAAATCATCGATTATTGCCGCCAAAACGTTTGCATTTCTTGGCATCGTCTTAACGACATTGACAAATTCGACTTGAGTAATTTCGATCACAAAATCATAAATTGCCTTATAAAGTCTGAGCCATTCGGCTTGATTTTGTTCCTTGAAGACAACGTAACGCAAATGACCATCGCCGTCCTGCTGCTTAACAATCTGCATTTCGCGAATATCACGCGAGATTGTTGCCTGAGTAGCTGAAATTCCCGCTTTCTTTAAAGCCTTTAACAGATCATCCTGATTTGAAATTATCTGCTTGGTAATCAACTGTTCAATCTTAGCTTGTCTAAGCTCTTTTTTCACGAATATTCACTTCCTGTTTCATCTGCTATAGGCACAAGTGTTTTTTAATACATTTACCTATCATTTCTATTATAGCATATAGCAAATAATATTGGAAAAAGGTGAATTTAAATGCGCGGCTTGTGTATGCCAGCCATTACAAAACGCTCAGCAAGGCCACCGGAGCGGAGTAATCATATTTGGCATTGCAATGATGCCCCGTCAACTGCCTCGATTTTATCGCTGAGCTCTTTGATTGCTGCTAATGCAACTTTTGATTTTGGCTTATCAAACATTGGTATCCCGGATGTTTCAAAAATTCCAAGCCTCACCCCCCAGCTTTTTCAAGTCATCGCACACGATCAGCGCAAGTTTCTTTTGCCCCGGAGTCGTCAGAACCTGTTTGCTTGAAACGTCTGAGCGCATATCGACTTTGGCATATTTGATAAAACAGTCTTCAATATATCGTTGATCTAATTCCATGTTTCATTCCCCGCCTGTTTTGCAATGTATACGGTCTTCCAGTCATAAGGTACTTCGGCCGGATTATAAACGACGTTTTCACGCAAAAGCTGCGATTTTGCCTGTTGATTGTTTAAAATATGGTATGGCTTTTGTCAGCTTGACCGTCAGCTTATACTTTCCGTTGGCAGTTATTCCGAGTTCTTTCGGATCCTTTTTGTTTGCGATGATTTCACTGGCATTTTCAACCTGATTCAAATAAAAGGCATCCTGTGAAGTCGTCTTAGGATCAACGGTCCTTCGCCATGAATAAACAAAATCTTTTGCAGTAACATCTTCACCGTTTGACCACTTGACGCCTTTGCGAAGCTCAAAATTATAAGTTCTGCCGTCCTTTGAAACGTTGGCTTTTTTTTGCCAAAGCAAGTTGCGGCGTGCCGTTTTTGTCCAAACGATACAATCCTTCCTGAGTATTCATCAAAACGTTAAAACTCAAGGTATCCGTTGCATTTGACAAATCAGCCGTTGCCAACGTATTGCTTTCGGTCCAGTTCACTGCTTTGCAGCGCATTTGCCGCCTGCTTTCTTGGAAACATCACTGCTTTTTCCATTGCCGCATCCGGCAAGCAGCAAGACTGTCGCACCGATTGCTAAAACGTTGCTCTTTTTCTTATGTATCCCCTCCAAAAAAATATAAAAAAACGTCCTCAGCATCTTCTACTGAAGACACTAAGGACGTTTCCGCGCGGTACCACCTTAATTCGCCACAAACTCAAGCTTGCAGCCTCACCAGCTTCGTATTCAAAGCTGCGGAAGTTATCGGTCCCGCACCGGATAAACAGCTTGCACCGTTTATCTTGCTCAGAACTCATCTTCGCTTGTCGTTTTCCTCCGTGTTCTCACCAACCCACGTTCTCTTTAGGCGAATCTTCAAGCAATCTTCTCTTCAAAGCATTCTGTCTGTTAACGATATGATTATTCAATCATCTGTCAACCGTTTTGTCAAAATTATTTTAACAAAAAAATGCCTGTTTTCATCTAAGGCTCTATTAATTTTGTCAACCACCATCGGCTAAAGTCGATGGCTTGTGAACAGACACCCTTATATTGAGTATCTGAACCACAATTTGCATAGATACAGATGGTTTGACCAAACAGCCGTAGTTGTCTGGTCAGTGACTATCTAATTGCCAATGCCTTTTACATTCCCAGGTTGCCATAGGAATGATATATCAATAGTTGTTGGATAGTTTTACAATGATGTAATTACTCACTTTGGTTCTTAGTGATGCAGTTACTAAGTCAATTACTATCTACAAGTATTATATCATAGTGAGCCTATCCATCTCATGACTAAAGTCACGGGATTTCCGGCTAGGCATAATTAAATTCAAAGTAAAAACTACATTTCATCGGGTGCCTTAACGCCAAGCAGACGCAATGATTCTTTCAAAACTTCGGCAACGCTCTTAACCAAGGCAAGTCGCGCTTCTTTTTGGTCATCGTCTTCCAAAATTCTTGAATGCGCATAGTAACGATTGAAGGCCTTGGCCAAATGAATCCCGTATTTTGCAATAACTGACGGCTCATATTCTTCAACCGCCTTCAACACCGTTGCAGGGAAATCAGCCAACAGACGCAACGTTTCCCATGCTTCAGAATCGTCAAGACGATAATTGCCTGCAGCATCAAGTCCAGGATTGCCTGCTTTGCGCAAAATACTCATTGCTCTTGCATGCGAATACTGTACGTAAGGACCAGTTTCGCCTTCAAAACGTACGACTTCTTCCAGATTAAAATCGAAATTGTTCAAGCGATCATTCTTAAGATCGTGGAACACAACGGCTCCGACGCCGACAGCTTCTGCAACTTCAGCCTTGTTTTCAAGTGCAGGATTCTTTTCTTCGATTTGTTTTTGCGCCAACTTGACGGCATCGTCAAGCACTTCTTCAAGCAAAACGATTCTGCCTGAACGAGTCGAGAGCTTCTTGCCGTCTTTTGTAATCAAGCCGAACGGAATGTGGTGAATGTCATCAGACCAGTCATAACCCATTTCCTTTAAAACGGCCTTAAGCTGCTTGAAGTGATTCTTTTGTTCATTGCCGACAACATAAAGCGATTGTGCAAATTCATACGTACGCTTCCTGTAGATGGCGGCAGCCAAATCACGCGTAATGTATAAGGTTGCTCCATCTGTTTTCTTAATCAAAGCAGGATTGAGATCATATTTGCTTAAGTCGACGATTTGAGCACCTTGACTTTCATGAAGAAGATTCTTTGCTTCAAGCATTTCAACGACTTCATCCATCTTGTCGTTGTAAAATGCTTCGCCATTGTACGAATCAAATTTAATATCCAAACGGTCGTAAACGCGCATGAACACTTTGAGTGATTCTTCACGGAACCACTTCCAAAGCTTTGTAGCTTCTTCATCACCATCTTCCAAGCGTTTGAACCATTCGCGCGCCTTTTCGTCAAGCTCAGGATGATCGACGTCTTCTTCGTGAAAACGAACGTAATAGCGCAAAAGCGAGTCAATAGGGTCTTTTTTGACTTCTTCTTCTGAACCCCAAAGCTTATAGGCGCACATTAATTTGCCAAACTGGGTGCCCCAGTCGCCCAAATGATTGATTTTGACAGGCTTGTATCCAGTCTTTTCGAGCAGCTGAGCAATCGAATTGCCGATGACGGTTGAACGAAGATGACCCATGGACATCGGCTTGGCGATGTTCGGCGATGACATGTCGATCGGTACGTTGCCGCCCTTCCCTTCGTCAGCGTCGCCAAAACTTGCTCCTTTTGAAATCACGTCTCCCAAAACATCCGCAGAAAAATCCTTTTTATCCAAAAAGAAATTCACGTATGGTCCAACAGCTTCGATTTTTTCAAAACCGGCATGGTCGATTTTTTCAACAAGATCTTGTGCAATCATTTGCGGAGCTTTTCTGAGAACCTTCGCCAGTACGAAAGCTGGAAACGCATAGTCACCAAGGTTCAACGACTTTGGCGTTTCAATTTTTGCAGTAATTTCATCAATGCTGAGCTGACCGTCAACCGCTTGACTCACTGCAGAAGCGACAACTTTTTTATAGTCTTTCATAAATAATTGATTCCTCCTGAATTTTAGTAGAATAAAACGGATAAAAAAAACGTCCCCTGTCAAAAAACAAGAGACGAGATTTCCCCGCGGTACCACTCTAATTGAATCATCCACTCAATATTAAAATGCATCCTAAAAAGTGCGCTTCGCCAGTTTCCGCTGCTCGGCTTCCATCCCCCCGAACTCGCTGCAAGTTTCCGCAGGCTACTCCTCTTTTATTATTGGACAAGACCGCTATATCCGAAGTCTTAAGCGGGTGACGAGAATCGAACTCGCGACATCAGCTTGGGAAGCTGGGATTTTACCACTAAACTACACCCGCATAACAGAGATTATTATATCACATCTCTGTTTAATTGTCATTAATTTTTATGCAGTAATTTTCTTCATATGCTTGAGACTAACTACTGTCCGATTATGAAAATCAGTTACGGCAACATTATCGTCTTTATGATGCTCAATAATTTCAACTACTGCTGAATTTTCATAGATTCTTTCAATTGAGCCAACAAAATCATGACTCATTGATGCGAACTTATCGCATGCCACACGGTCACCGATCTGAAAATTTGTTTCCATCATCTCACCTACTTCGCCTACAATGATATGAATAGTATCAAACTTTCAAACAAATTGCAAGTCTTTTTAACGAAATATAGAAACTCTTAATTTTAGCCGTTTCTTTAAAATTCAGTGCCGCTTTCTTCATTGCTTTTATTGTCTTGTTCTTTTTCACGTTGTTTCAACATTTTGTAAGATTTGACGTATGACGGAATCAAAACGAAACAAGATCCTGCCCAAGCCATCGGATTGGCGCAGCACGCACCGGCATAACCCAATGCTTTTGCCAGAAACAATGCGGCTGAACTTCTCATGACAAGTTCAGCAATTCCCGCAAGCGTCGGCACGATGCTTTGTCCCAATCCTTGCAGAGTATAGCGAATAACGAATAAAATACCAAGCACCCAGTAAAAAGTACACGTTATGTTAAAGTATGTTTGCGAAAGCTTCAAAACCGCCGGTGCCTGATTACCGACGAACAATGTAACGAGCTGTTTGCCAAAAATAATAATTAAAACCGCACCGATAATTGCCACGGTAATCGAAACGATAATTGTTTGTCGTACACCTTGCAAAATTCTGCCGCATTTTTTGGCACCATAATTTTGGGCCGTAAACGTCGACATCGCAACCCCCAAAGACATCATCGGCAGCGTTGCGAGCTGATCGATTTTTCCTCCGGCCGTCGAAGCGGCGACGGCAGTCGTTCCAAGACCGTTTAAAGCCGACTGGAGCAGCACCGCCCCGATTGCAATGATCGACATCTGAAATGCCATCGGAAGTCCAACATAAAGATGCTTGCCAAGCGATTCTTTGGTAATCGTTTTGAAATCCTTCCATTCAATTTGGAGCAAAGGCAGTTTTCTGATGATATAAACTATGCATAAAACCACCGAAATTCCTTGTGCAAGCACGGTTGCAAAACCTGCACCGGCAATTCCCCAATGAAATACCAAAAGAAACAACAGTTCCAAAATAACATTGACAATAGTTGCAAAAATCAAAAAATAAAGCGGCGTCTTACTGTCTCCCAATGCTCTGATAATGTTTGAAAGCAGATTGTATGCCATCAATACTACCATGCTTGCAAAAATAACCGAGATAAACGTTTGAGCATCATTTTTGATTTCTGCCGGTGTTTGCATCAATTCCAAGATCTTGCCGACGAAAGTCAAACTAAAAATCGTCAACAGCACGGTTACTATGACAGTAATCACGATGCTGGTCACGAAACTTTGGCGAACTTTTTGGTAATCGCCTGCTCCGAAATATTGTGCAGTCAAGATTGACAATCCTGCGGTAAGCCCTTGCGCAAAACCGATAATCAAAAACTGAATGCTGCCGGTCGAGCCAACCGCTGCCAATGCGTCAACTCCAAGCGTTTGTCCGACGATAATCGTATCAGACAAGCTGTAAAGCTGTTGAAAAAGATTGCCGATAAGCAACGGAACGGCAAACAGCAAGATTAGTTTGATCGGATTTCCTTTTGTTAGTGTTTTCATTTTTCTTTGAGGCAAATGCGACGTCGATGCCAAAAACAGACTTCCCTTTTCCATGCTTTGCACCGTATCAATCGTGCGCTGCATTTAAATCCAAGAGTCAGCTTGCCCCCTTTCTCCTTTCATTTAAAGACGTTTTTTTCCGTAACGCTTATCAAGATATGTCTGAACTTCTTCGATAAATACTTGGGTTGACGGGGTCTGTTGGCTCTTAGCGTGCGAAACCAAACAAATCGTCCGATAAAAATTTCCATCAAACGGATAACAAACCACCCGACCCGAAAGTTTTTGCAGCGCAAGCTCCGGCAAAATACCAAATCCGAGTCCTGATTCGACCATTGCAATAATCGAAGCATCGTCGATACTGTACTGAATAGAGTTCAGCGAAACATGAAAGGCATCCAAAGCTTTTTTGGTGTCCCTGTCATAGTCGATTTGCTGCAAAATAAACGTTTCGTCGCAAACGTCGGAAGCAACGACCGTTTTTCCGTTTTCAGGAACGAAACCTTCAGGAGCAACGCAATAAATTCTGTCTTTATAAAGCGGCAAAACCGAAAGCTTTTCTTGAATCGGCAAAGCTGAGAAACCGATTTCAAGGCTGCCGAACCTGACTGACTCTGCAACTTCATTGAAAGCCCCCTGTCTGACTGAGATCTCAACTTCAGGATATTTTTTCTTGAATGCGTTGATAACGTCAGGAAGCCAATTGATGCAGACGCTGCTGAAGGCTCCGATTCTGATCGATCCTTGATTCAGTCCTTTGATTCTCGCGGCTTCTTCATTAAGCTTAGCTTCCGAGTTAAGTATTTCCTGAACGATCGGCAAAACCTTTTCTCCATCAGGGGTCAACATTATGCCGGTTCTGTTGCGGACAAACAATGCAAAACCCAGTTCTTCCTCCAATCCGGAAATCGAGTGACTGATTGCCGACGGTGTAACGTTCAATATATTTGCCGCTGAGACAAACGTCTTTTGCTTGGCAACCTCGCTAAATACACGATACGCAAAATTAGCCATAGTCTACCACCACCTTTACATTCTTGTTTACTTGATAACGTTATCACCTGTTAGCACAAATTTCAAGAGTCTAAATTAACACGAATTCACAATCTTTAAAAATTTTATTCATCAAAAAAATCTTCGAGACAACTTTTCCCGAAGATTTTTAGCAAATTTTTCATTTGAAACGATCAAAAACATCCAACCGTAACTTTATCTCAATCTAGCGATTTCCTTTTCAATTGCCGCATTGAGACCGGCTTTTTGTGTTTCAATCAGATTGATGCGGCTTTGAATAACTTCCGTATCCATCTTAATTTCGCGAGCCAGTCCCGGATTGTCAAGTTTTGGCTCAAAGAATCGCTTGAATTCTTCCAGACGTTTCCTGGTTTTGAATACTTTGGAGATAACCGTAACATATGTCGGAAATTCCATATCGCCGCCGACCGTTTTTTCAAGCCAGCCCCATTCATCGCAAATCCAATTCCAAGCGGCTTCTTGCCCTTTTTCATTGGCCAAAACTCCCTGGAACCATCCGCGAAGATCTTGCGGCTTGATCGTATCGGCATCTTCAAAATAAGAAACGATTTTCTCTGCCGATTTGATGTCCGGCGTCTTTGTCAACGCATATCTGATATCGGCCTTATACCCGCCGTCAGCTGTTTTGCGATATTCCTCAAGAAGCTTGTCGAATAAATCATCAGAACTGAAGTTGACGACTTCGTTCATCAAAACGTAAGGTCGAATTCCTGCTGAAACCTCAAGCAGATTATCCTTTGACGCAACGAACAAATCATGCGTTTCTTTGATTGCATCCTCATTTTTGGCATACAATGCGGCACTTAATACGAACGGACGAGACAATTCGTCTTCTGCCGTTTCGCCATCCTTTGGCAAGACGCCCAAACGCTTGAAGTTTTCCGAACTCAGAGTTTCAAAATAGCGACGCAGTTCTTTTTCTTCTTTCGTATCGGCTTCAACGAACTTCTTAAAACCGTTTGCAACCGAATACAAGTATTGGTTGACCATGCTGGATTTGCTGTTCGCAAATAGCGGAAGCAACGGCACAAGTTCCTTATAGTCAATTTTTTGACCTTCTGCCAACAAGTAAAGATCCTGCATCAGTTGGAGTTCGGAAATGTCATCTAGTTCTTCAGTATTTTCCAAAATATCCTTGAACAATTCATCATCGTACTCAACGATAAAATGCGCATTGTTTTCCAGATTCAAGCGGAAAGGCTTGCCTTCTTTTTGCCTCATTTCAGCATAATCGCCCACAACAAGCTCTTTATCCGCCATGAGATCCGGAACTTCTTCATAATTGCTGTTGAGCGGAATTTGCCACTTGCGAGAAACTTCTTTTCCTTTGCCGATGAAGAATTGCTTTTGCGTCAGGACGAGTTTTCCATCGTCAACCCTTGCCGAAACGACAGGGTATCCCGGCTGTTCGAGCCATGAATTCATGATCGTGCCGACATCGATTCCGGAAGCTTCTCCGAGTGCCTTCCATAAATCTGCTCCAGCAGCATTGGAATACTTATGTTCCGCAAAATAATTTTTCAATCCTTTGCGCAAAGCGTCATCACCGATCAAAGAACGAACCATGACAAGCATCCTTGAGCCCTTAGCATAAACGATTGCACCATCAAAAAGCGTATCGATTTCGGCAGGGTCGTTAACTTCGACATGGACTGACTGAACCCCATCGGTTGCATCGCGCAAAAGTGCTGCAGCCGCTTCTGACGTTTGGAACATTTCCCAAATATTCCAATCCGGTTCAAGAGCATCAACGGCAACGTACTCCATCATGTTGGCAAAACTTTCATTCAACCATAAATCATCCCACCATTTCATCGTGACAAGATCTCCGAACCATTGATGAGCAAGCTCATGCGCAATAACGGTCGCAACAAGCTTTTTTTGATCCAAGGCCGTGTGGTCGGGATCAACCATCAAATAGACTTCGCGATAAGTAACGAGTCCCCAGTTTTCCATCGCGCCTGCTGAAAAGTCAGGCAGTGCCAACTGCCAGGAATGAGGCAACGGATAAGGCGTTTGATAGTAATCTTCATAAAATTCGATTGAGCGCTTGGCAATGTCTAAAGCAAAATCAAGTTCTTTGGATTTATGTGCTTTCGTTCCAAAAACACCGATCTTGACGCCGCTTTTCGTTTCAGTCAGCTTGCCTTGCAGTTCGCCAAAGGCAAATGCCACAAGGTATGTAGACATACGAACTGTTTCTTGAAAATAATGGACGCCGTCTTCGCATTTGATTTCCGGCATATTGCTCAAAGTCGTTTCGCCTTCATGCTCATCATATTTAAGCGCAAGAGAAAACGTTGCCTTGGCTTCAGGTTCGTCAACACAAGGAAATGCTTGACGAGCAGCGTTCGTTTCGAATTGAGTCCCGATAATCTGCTTTTTTTGACCATCGACTTCATAGTATGATGGGTAAATCCCCATCATCGTGTCGGTAAGTTCAGCATCATATTCGATGAAAAGCTCTGTTTTCCCTGCATTTTCAAGTTTGATCAAAATCGCATCGTTTGCATCGTCAACCTTAAATTCCGCATTTTTACCATTTTCTTTAACGCTCTTAACGTTCAAATATTTTTGATGAATTGCAATATCGGTCTTTTTGGCTTCGCCGACAATTGTTGTTTTCCCGACAATCGTTTTCTTTGAACGATTGATATCAATATACAAATCGTAGTGACTTGGTTGAAAATCATTATAAAATCTTAATAGTTCAGCCATTGTAACTTCCTCAACTTTCATGACAAATTAATCACACACATCAATTATACGCCTTTAGATAATTAATTGCACAAAAAGCGGACTCAGCATCAAACGAGCCCGCTTGCAAAATACTTTTAAAACCTTTTTCCTGTTGCCTTATAGCCGATGTCTTTACGATAAAAGCACTTGTCAAATTCATGCTCTTCAAGATATCGATAAATCTTTTGTTGAGCATCTTCAATCGTTTCAGCAGTTGCGATTGCCGTCAGCAAACGCCCTCCATTTGCGGTAACGTTTGGAAATTCGCCCGCAACGTTTGCATAATCGATTGAAATATCGCCTGATTCTTCAAGTTCAGGCAATTTATGGCCTTTGACAGGAGATTTCGGATAGCCCTCAGCAGCTAAAACAACGCCTATAACGGCATTTTCAGTTTGCTTAACTTCTGGAAGCGGATTACCGTTGATGGCCGCGTCAACCAACTCGGCAAAATCGGAATCGATTCGCGGCAAAACAACTTGCGTTTCCGGATCGCCTAAACGGACGTTGTATTCGATTACTTTTGGTCCTTGCCCCGTTAAAATCATCCCGATATAAATCAAGCCGATATAATTGAATTCGGCTTTGCGCAAACCATTAATGGTCGGTTCGACAACCTCTTCAACCATTCGCTCATAGTCTGATTCGGAAAGCTGAGGCAAAGGACTATAGGCCCCCATTCCGCCCGTGTTTGGACCTTCATCGCGATCATATGCTCGCTTGTGGTCTTGAGCCATCGGAAGAATGCGATAATCTTCTTCACCGATCACGACAAACATCGAATATTCGTCACCGGAAAGAAATTCTTCCAAAACGATTTGCTCTTGTCCTTTTCTGAACATCGTCTTGATTTCTTCTTCAGCTTCCGCCTTCGTCTTGGCGATAACGACGCCTTTACCGCCAGCAAGACCGTCAGCTTTGATAACGACCGGTTCTTCAAATTTTTCCAAACCGCTGATCGCATCTTCTGATGAACGGAACGTACTGTATTTTGCGGTAGGAACATGATGCTTTTCCATAAATTCCAAAGCAAAATCCTTCGAACCTTCAAGACGTGCCGCTTCTTTGTCGGGTCCAAAAATCTTCAAGCCGTCTTTTCTGAACGAATCAACGATGCCAGCGCAAAGAGCATCTTCCGGACCGACAAACGTCCATTCGATTCCGTGGTCATAAACAAACCCCTTCAAAGCGTCAAAATCGGTTTCTTCGATTGCAACCGTTGAAATGCCTTCGCTTTCCATTCCGATGTTTCCTGGCGCAACGTAAACATGCTCAACATGCGAACTTTCAAGCAGCTTCTTGGCAATCGCATGTTCACGTCCCCCGGAACCTACGACTAACAAATTCAGATTATCTTTCATCAATTATCACCTAAAATCTTAGTGTCTGAAGTGACGAATGCCTGTCATAACCATCGTGATGCCATACTTGTCAGCCATATCAATGGAATCTTGATCACGAATCGATCCACCAGGATGAACGATTGCCTTGATGCCGTGTTCTGCGGCATATTGGACACAATCATCCATCGGGAAGAACGCATCGGATGCCATCACGGCAGCATCAGTAATCTTGTCTCCGGCATGCTTGATGGCAATCTTCGTTGAATCGATGCGGTTCGGCTGTCCCGCTCCGATTCCTAGCGTCTGATTGTCATCAGCGACAACGATTGCATTTGATTTCGTATGTTTAACTGCCTTCCAAGCAAACATCAATGCTTCAAGCTGTTCTTTCGTCGGCTTTTTCTTAGTTACGACCTTCCATTCGGATTCATTTTCTTCGATGACGTCTTGTTCTTGCATCAAAAGCCCGCCCATAATCGAAACCGTTTCAAAACGAGTCTTTTCATCCTTGTTTTCAAAATCAAGCTGCAGCAGACGGATATTCTTCTTTTTGGCCAAAACTTCAAACGCATCATCGTCATAACCAGGAGCAATAATGATTTCCAAAAAGAGTTCATGCATCTTTTCAGCCGTTTTGAGATCGACTTTTCGATTCAAGACGATAATTCCACCAAAAATCGAAATCGGATCAGCAGCATAGGCACGATCCCAAGCTGTTTCGATATTATCAGCACGTCCGATTCCGCACGGATTCATATGTTTCAAAGCAACGACGGTCGGTTCATTGAATTCTCGCGCAATTCTGATTGCAGCATCAGCATCTTTGATATTGTTATAAGAAAGCTGTTTTCCGTGAAGCTGTTTTGCACTGGAAACCGAATACTTCTTCGGCAATGCATCCCGATAAAACCAAGCGCGTTGATGAGAATTTTCGCCATACCGCATCGTATCTTCGAGCTCGTACGTTAAAGTAAGCTTTTCAGGTGCTTCAACCCCGACTTTTTCAGATAAATATTGTGAAATGAGCGCATCATACGCAGCCGTGTGTCTGAATGCCTTGGCAGCCAATTTTGCCCGCGTTTCAAGCGTTGTTTTGCCGTTTTCGTTAAATTCGTCCAACACCGTTTGATAATCGGCTTTGTCAACCACAATCGTAACGTCGTGATAATTTTTAGCTGCAGAACGAACCATGCTCGGTCCACCGATATCGATGTTTTCAATCGCATCAGCCAACGTGCAATCCGGTTTTTCAATCGTTTGCTTGAAAGGATACAAGTTGACGCAAACCAAATCAATCGGATGAATATTGAGTTTCTTCATCGTCTCAACGTGTTCGGGAATATCTCGACGTCCGAGCAGCCCTCCGTGAATATATGGGTTGAGCGTTTTGACGCGACCATCCAAAATTTCAGGAAAACCGGTAACTTCTTCAACTGAAATCGTTTTAATTCCTGCTTCATCAAGAACTTTTTTTGTCCCGCCTGTTGAAATGATTTCAAAATCATTTTCAACCAATCCCTTTACGAAAGGTACCAGATCATTTTTATCGGAAACACTGACAAGTGCTCGTCTCATTTTTCAATTACTTCCTTTCTCGTATGCAATTCTGTCATTTAACACTCTTTTGATTGTCTGCGGAAATAAAATGTGCTCACATTCATGAACCCTTTCTTCCAACTCATCAACCGTGTCCTCATCATAAATCGGAACGTGACGCTGTGCGATAATCGGACCCGAATCAAGGCCGCAATCAACATAATGAACGGTTACGCCGGTTTCTGTCCTGCCGTTTTGAACATGATCTTCAAAAGCCCTCTCAATCGAATGAAGTCCGGGATATTCCGGCAGGTAAGCAGGATGAAGGTTAATGATGCTGTTTTCAAACGTTTTGATAATCTCTGCACCGATTACGCGCATGTATCCTGCTAAGATCAAAAAGTCAATCTGATTCGCATTAAGCAAATCTAAAAGTCTTTCTTCATATGGCTTCTTGCCGCCGCATTCCTTCACCGTAAAAGATTCATAAGGAACGTTGAGCTTTTTGGCACGTTCAACCACATAAGCATCAGGATGATCGCAAAAAAGCAACGCCAATTCGCCGGGAATTTCACCTGATTGAAATTTTTCAGCCAAAGCTTGAAAATTAGTTCCGTTTCCGGAAGCCAAAATTGCAATTTTCATAATTCTGCCCCTTACCTGAAAATAATTTTTTCTTCACCATCTGGACGTTTTTTCAATTGGCCGACCTTATACCAAGATTCGTTTTCATCTTCAAGCAACCCAACAAGAGCATCAACGTTTTCGGGTTTGACGGCCAAAATCATCCCCAAACCCAGGTTAAATGTTTCGCGCATATCGTCTTCGGCAAGTTCGCCCATTTTTTGAAGATATCTGAACACTGGCAAGACCTTCCATGAACCGAGCATGATTTCAGCCTGAAGATCATCAGAATACATTCGCGGAAGATTTTCAATCAATCCACCGCCAGTGATATGACTGACTCCATCTACCAATCCTCGCCTGATTAATGGCAAAACTGCCTTAACATAAATTTTGGTCGGTTCAAGAATTGCCTCTCCAACGGTTTTTCCTTCCAATTCGACAGGTTCGGCATCCAATTTGACGGCATGATCCTTGAACAAAATTTGACGCACCAAAGAAAAACCGTTTGAATGGAGTCCGCTTGACGGAAGCCCGATCAAAACGTCGCCTGCTTTCGGTTTGTCAGACGTCAAAAGATTTTCCTTTTCGGCGGCACCGGTCGAGTACCCAGCAAGATCATATTCATCTTCATCGTACATATCCGGCATTTCGGCCGTTTCGCCGCCAATAAGAGCGCATCCCGCCTGACGACAACCTTCGGCAACTCCCGCAACAATCTGTGCCATTTTTTCTGGTGTATTCTTTCCGGTTGCTATATAGTCTAAAAAATACAGAGGCTCCGCACCTTGGGCCAAAATATCATTCACGCACATTGCCACGCAGTCAATTCCGATCGTGTCATGCTTATTCATTTTTTGTGCAATCATCAGTTTTGTTCCGACACCATCGGTACCGGAAACAAGTACTGGATGTTTCAGCTGCAGTTCTGAAAGATCAAACATTCCGCCAAAACTTCCAAGTCCCCCCATCACGCCAAGACGTGCAGTTGATTTGACGTTATCTTTGATTTGACGCACAAGTTCATATCCGGCGTTGACGTCAACACCGGCATCAGCATATCGACTCATTGCTGTTTCTCCTCTCGTTGATGCTGTTTGTTTAACGAGGCCAGGTAGCCTTCTTCGTAATCATAAAGCGGCGCTGGATATTTTCCGTCAAAATAAGCAACGGTCAGGCCGCCGTTAGGAGCGTTGCCAGCATCAGGAAGGTCGATTGCTTCAATCAAACTTTCAACGCTCAAAAAGCCAAGAGAATCAGCACCGATCATCTTGCACATTTCATCAATGCTGTAGTTTGCAGCCATTAATTCGGAACGCGTCGAAATATCGATTCCGTAGAAACAAGGAAATTTAAGCGGAGGCGAAGCAATCCGCATATGAACCTCTTTTGCGCCTGCTTCCTTGAGCATTCTGACGATTTGCATCGACGTTGTCCCGCGAACGATCGAATCATCAATGATTGCGACTCTCTTTCCTTCTACAACGCCCCGAACGGCTGAAAGTTTCATTTTGACGCCACGTTCTCTCAATTCTTGCGTTGGCTGAATAAACGTTCTGGCAACATATTGGTTTTTAATGAGTCCCATTTCATACGGCAGTCCTGATTCTTCTGCAAAACCTGAAGCCGCTGAAAGAGATGAATTCGGAACGCCGATGACCATATCACAATCAACCGGCTGTTCCTTTGCAAGCAGTTTTCCCATCCGCTTTCTTGCATTATGAACGGTTACTCCGTGAATAATGGAGTCCGGCCGCGCAAAGTAAATGTATTCCATTGAACAAATAGCCAATTCCGTATCTGTCGTAAAATGTTCAATCCGAAGGCCGTTTTCATCAATGATGACCAGTTCGCCCGGAAGCACGTCTCTGACAAATTCAGCACCGACCATATCCAAGGCGCATGTTTCGCTTGCAACGACGTACCCTCCGTCTGAAAGACGACCGATGCAAAGGGGTCTGAAACCGTTCGGATCAAGGGCCGCAATCAATTGATCCTTGCGCAAAATGACGAAGGCAAATCCTCCGTGAACCTCATTCAAGCTTAACTTTAGCGCATCAATAAAATCAAGATCCTGTTTCTGCCTGATTAAATGTATCAAAATTTCAGTATCAGAATTAGATTGAAAAACAGCACCTTCATCCTCAAGTTTTTGCTTTAGGCTTTTAGCGTTGGTCAAATTCCCGTTATGAGCCAAAGCAACGTCGCCGTCATGAAAATGAAACAAAAACGGCTGAACGTTTGAAATTGAATTATTGCCGCTCGTTCCATAGCGAACGTGACCGATTGCGCTTGTTCCTTCCAAGCGATCAAGGTCTTGCGGATTTGCAAAAACCTCTGACAACAATCCGCGATTGCGATATTGACGAAGCTTGATGCCATCGCTTGAAACGATGCCGGCACCTTCTTGACCGCGATGCTGCAAGCTGTGAAGTCCGAAGTATGTCATATGAGCAGCTTCTTGCGATCCAAAAACCCCAAAAACACCGCATTCTTCATTTAATCCTTTGATTTCATAAGGCACGGTAATGCTTCCTCCCAAATCTTTTGTGCTTCATCGGCAGAAACATCAAGCTTTCCGTCAGCAAGTTCTGCCTTAATCTCATGTTTGGATGTGACAACACCGATTTTTACGGCATCATCGCCAAGAATATTTTCGAATGCCGCTGCATTTTCCGGTGCAGCAGTAACAATGAAACGTCCCGGAGTTTCGCTGAACAACTGTGCTTTTGTCAAATCAAGATCAAGTTTCAAACCAAATTCGGTTCCAAAGACCGTTTCTGCCATTGCAACGGCTAAACCGCCTTCACTTGCATCATGTGAACTTTGAACCAATCCTTGTTCCATCGCATTCAAAAGATTTCTCATATAAAGATTCATATGTTCAAGATCCAAATCGTTCAAAGCACCATTGATTTTGCCGGTCAGCATCTTTTGAATTTCCGACCCTGCAAAATCATTGCCGGTCTTATCTCCCACTAAGTAGACGTTTGCCCCTTCCGTTTGAACGAACGAAGGTATCACATGCTTGATGTCTTTGATCAATCCGACCATTCCGACCATTGGCGTTCCGTAAATGGCTTCACCGTTATTTTCATTATAAAGGCTGACGTTGCCTGAAATAACCGGTGTATCAAATACTTTGCATGCTTCTGCCATTCCTTCGACTGACTGATGAAGTTCCCAATAAATTTCCGGAACGTTAGGATCACCGTAATTCAAGCAATCAGTCATTCCAAGCGGAAGAGCACCAGATGAAACAATGTTTGCGCACGCTTCAGCAACGGCACGCTTGCCGCCGATCTTAGGATCAAGGTAGACAAAACGACCGTTTCCGTCAGTCGTCATTGAAAGTCCTTTCTTTGTTCCGCGCACGCGTAATACGCCGGAATCAGAGCCAGGTCCGACAACAGTTGAAGTTCTGACTTGCGAATCATATGTTTGAGTAAACATTTCTTTAGAAGCAATCGTTGGTTGGGCCAAGACTTTTTTGAGCATCTCATTTGCATCTTCAACTTCAGGAACGTATTCAGGCGCCTTTTTTGCGTCAAGAATGCGTTGGGGAACGCGTTCTTCGCTTGGCTCTTCCAAAACGTCTTCCGTCAAACTGGAGACCGGAATATCGGTAACAACCTTGCCATGATGACGCAATACGTATTGATGCCCTTCCGTAACGCGACCAATCACAACTGCTTCAAGGTCATATTCTTTAAAAAGTTTGATGACGTCCTCTTCATGTCCCTTGCGAACGCAAAGCAGCATGCGTTCCTGGGATTCTGAAAGCATGATTTCATATGCGGACATGTTAGTTTCGCGCTGAGGAACAAAATCCAAATCAAGTTCCATGCCGGAATCAGCTTTTGAAGCCATTTCACAAGATGAAGAAACGATGCCTGCGGCACCCATGTCTTGAATCCCGACAAGCCAATCCGCATGATCATGAGTCAACTCGAGACAAGCTTCCATCAAAAGCTTTTCCATAAACGGATTGCCGACCTGAACTGCTGAACGCTGAGTTTCTTTTTCATCGTCAAAATCAGCAGAGGCAAACGTTGCACCATGGATGCCGTCACGTCCGGTTTTTGCACCAACGTAAATGACTGCATTTCCGATCCCGGAAGCTCGACCCTTTTGCATATCTGCCTGATCCATCAAGCCAACGCTCATCGCATTGACAAGGCAATTGCCCGTATAACATTCATCAAACGTCATTTCACCGGCAATCGTCGGAATTCCCATACAGTTGCCGTACCCGCCGATGCCGGCAACGACTTCATTGATCAGGTACTTAGTTCTTGGACGATCGATTTCGCCGAAGTGTAAAGAATCAAGCGATGCAATCGGACGAGCGCCCATGCTGAAAATGTCGCGCAAGATTCCGCCTACGCCTGTTGCAGCACCTTCATATGGTTCAACGGCTGAAGGGTGATTATGACTTTCAGCTTTAAAGACAACTGCCTGATTATCGCCAATATCAATAATACCCGCACCTTCACCAGGTCCTTGCAAAACTCTTTCATTCTTGTTAGGAAACAGGCGCAGTACCGGTTTTGACTTTTTATATGAGCAATGCTCGCTCCACATAACCGAAAACAAACCCGTTTCAGTATAGTTGGGCAAGCGGTGCAGCAGCTTTTCGCAAATAAAATCATATTCGTGCTCCGTCAAACTCCAATCAAGATATGGTTTTTTTTCTTTGATTTCTTCTGGGGTCATTTCAGCCATTAGTTTGCAACCTCCGTTTTTACCGTTCCGTTTTCAAGCAAGGATTGAAACAGTCTCAATCCGTCAGTATTTCCGAGCAATGCCTCAACGGCACGTTCCGGGTGCGGCATCATGCCTAAAACATTGCCGCGTTCGTTGCACACCCCGGCGATGTCATGCAACGAGCCATTCGGATTTTCATTCGCATAGCGGAAAACGACCTGATTGTTTTCTTCCAATTTCTGAAGCGTCTCGTCATCCGCATAGTAGCTTCCGTCAGCGTGCGCAATCGGAAGTTTGACATGCTCTTTTTCTCCATATTTTGTCGTAAACGGAGTTTTGTTGTTTTCAACTTGAAGTTCAACCGTCTTGCAAACAAACTTCAAACTGTCATTTTGCTTAAGCGCACCCGGAAGCAAACCGGCTTCGGTAAGAATTTGAAACCCGTTGCACGTGCCAAATACAGGCTTGCCTTCATCAGCCATTTTGACGATTGCAGGCATAATGTTTGCAAACCGAGCAATCGCACCGCAGCGCAGGTAATCACCATAGGAAAATCCTCCAGGAAGCATGACTGCATCGAATCCGTCCAAATTGTCGCGTTTATGCGACACGTATTCAACATCTGCACCGCAAACCGTATGCAATGCTTCGTAGATGTCAATGTCACAGTTTGATCCCGGGAAGACTACGACTGCAATTTTCATTAATCAAGACCTCCCAAAACTTCATAACGATACGTTTCAAGATTAAAGTTTACAAGCAGCTCTTCAGAAATTTCCTTAACCGACGTTTCAACGTCCTTTTTTTCAGGATCGATTACAACGTCAAAGAATTTTCCGACTTTAACGTTTTCTACTTCATCATGTCCAAGAGCATGAATCGCATTCTTGATCGTATCCCCCTGAGGATCGAAAACAGATTCCTTATATGTGACATAGATGCGTACGTTGACCATTTTTATGCTTCCTCCTTGGATAATTCATTTTTTAAGCGACGAAGAACTTCTTCATATACTGATGTGAGATCGCCGAGATCGCGTCGATAAACGTCCTTGTCCATATGAGCACGCGTCTGTTTGTCCCACAAACGACAATTATCAGGCGAAAATTCATCAGCCAAAACGATGCGTCCGTTTGACAAGCGCCCGAATTCAAGTTTGAAATCAACCAGAATAAGTCCCATCCGGTCAAATAAGGCAGTCAAAATTTCGTTCACTCGCCGAGAAATATCCCACATCGCGTCAAGTTCTTCTTTTTTAACGATTTTCAATGCCAAAGACTGTGATTCATTGATAAAAGGGTCATCCAATTCGTCGCTCTTGTAATATGTCTCTTCAACAGGCTTTTCGAAGCAGATGCCTTCCTCAACCCCGAAGCGTGTAGCAAAATGACCCGCAGACACGTTTCGCGTAACCATTTCGAGCGGAACAATCTCAACTTTTTTAACCAACTCTTCAGTTTCAGAAAGTTTCTTAATGAAATGAGTTTCGATGCCTTTTTTCATCAAATACTGGAAAATAAGCGATGAAATTTCATTATTGACGATTCCTTTGCCATTGATCTGATCCTTTTTCTTTCCGTTCAACGCTGTTGCCTGATCCATGTAAACCACGCGTAAAACTTCTGGATCATCCGTACTCCACATTTGCTTGGCCTTGCCTTCATAAATCAATTTTGCCATGATAATATAAGGTCTCCTTTAAAAAACGAATTTATCAACGAACACAACCGAGAAACATTCGTTAATTTACGTTTTAAGATTAACAATAATCCAGGCTTTCGTCAAGAGTTTTTCACGAACTATCAAGCTATATTATCGATTTTTATCAGTAAATTACGAAATATGTCTCATGCTCCATTAAAGATAACTTCCAAAACATTAGAAAAGCGAACTTTAACGCTAAAAAGCAATTATCATTTTTGCAAAGATGACTTCAGCCTCCCTTTCATGTCACATTAATTAACATCGAATTAATTTTTTCTTACAAAATGATTTGACAATTATCTTTTTGAGCTTTAAAATACAGTCAATCCATTAAAAACGAAGAATTTAACACAATTGTCGGTTATTAGCCTTATTTATGCGTTATAAAATCTTCCATGAATCTACTAAGGGATGTGAACAATGCAGTATAATTTTAATTTGTATCGCAGACATTATCTCAAAAGTCATTAATATTTGGAGGTATTCTTATGGAACAAATTAATAAAGATGGTACCAGACGCGAACTGACCAATTTCAACGTCCAAATGATTGCGCTTGGCGGCGCAATCGGAACCGGCTTATTCCTTGGTGCCGGGCAGACGATTCACCGAACAGGTCCGTCAATCCTTTTGGTTTATCTTGTTGTCGGCCTGTTCTTTTCAGTAATGATGCGGGCCATTGGCGAAATGATGTATAAAGACCCGAGCCAGCATACTTTTGTCGCATTCATTCATCAATATTTGGGAGCCGATTTTGGCAAATTTGCAGAATGGAGCTATTGGATGACTTTGATTCTCGCAGGCATGGCAGAATTAATTGCGATTGCTACATATATTCGCTTATGGATTCCGAACGTTCCCGCATGGCTGATCGAAATTTTGATTCTTGGAATCTTGTCGATTATCAACTTAAGTATTGTTCGTCTTTTCGGAAAAACCGAAAGCATGCTTTCAATCATTAAAATCATCGCAATCATTGCTTTAATATTTGTTGGCATTTGGATGATTGCCGTTCATCATAAAAATCCCGTCGGAACTTCTGCCGGTCTTGGGAATGTCACAAAAGACTATACAGCATTTCCGCATGGATTCCGTGAATTTCTCAATGCCTTTCCGATGGTTTTCTTCTCATTTGAAGGAATGGAATTTATCGGTATCACGACTGCCGAAACGAAAAATCCGCGTCAAGTTCTTCCGCTTGCCGTTAAACAAGTTGTTTTCAGAATTTTGATTTTTTATATCGGTGCCCTGTTCGTAATCATGGCTATTACCCCTTGGCAGCAAATTTCACAGTCAAGCAGCCCGTTTGTTCAGGTTTTCCAAATTGCAGGAATGCCGGCCGCATCGCAGATAATCAATTTTGTGGTAATCGTTGCTGCGACCTCCGCCCTTAATTCAGCAATTTTTTCATCCGGGAGACATTTGTACCAGCTTGCCGTGGAATCCGATTCTAAATTTCTTTCAAAATTACGACACGTTTCGAAATCAGGCATCCCATCATATGCCGTTTTGTTCTCAGCCTGCCTGATGCTGTTCGGACCAGTACTTAGTGCTTTCAAAGCTTTATCAGCAGCCTTTTCACTCGTTGCTTCAATTTGCGGCGACATCTATATTCTTGTTTGCATTCTGACGATGATTGCTCATTATCGCTATCGTCAATCAAGCGACTTTATGGAAGACGGATTCAAGATGCCGGCATATAAAATCTTGAACCCGTTGACGATTGCATTTTTCTCGTTTGTCTTTATCACCATGTTCTTCAATAAGGAAAACGTCATCCCTGCAGTCGGAGCATTGATTTGGCTCATCGTCTTTTTGACGGTCGTCAAGTTCAGAAAAACCAAAGAATCTCCTGATACCATCGTTTAAAAAATGATTTTGACTCGAATAAGCAACTATAACGAATACCCTTTGAGCATGGGATGAACAGGAAATTGTTCTTGTGTTTGAAGGGTATTTTTGTTTGCCGATACTAAAACAAATTTTTCTGTCAAATACAGTGCTGAGTATCTCATGCTCAATCAGTATGCCAAGCCATCGATTAACGGCGATTTTTGAAATATGCCCGTAAAAACCAGCCAAGATCTCATCCCAATTGCTTTGTCAAATGCAGTGCCCGTGCTCCAAAAGTTTATCTTTTTTCTTAATCATAGCAAGCGATTATCATGCATATGCAAAAAAACGGATTAATTTGCAATTAATTGCAAATTAATCCAGTTTTTCAATTTGAAGCATAGTTTTTTCCCAGCCTCTAAAAACTTATTTCAGTTCTTTTTTTGTTTCCTGCCTGATTTCTCCGTTCATCTGCTGCATGTAGCTGTAAAAAGCTCCATAAAGAACGGTTCCCTTGCTATATTCTGCTTTAACCATTTCGGGATAAACCAATACTTGCTGTGCTTGTGGAAATTCAGAAACAATTTCAGTATATTTTTGCTTGATTGTCTTAAGCACGATTTCCTCATTGCTGATGCCGCCACCAATAACAAAGCGCTGAACATCCATCGTCAATTGTATATTAAAAAGAAGCTGAGCGATATTTTTACAAAACTGATCAAAAATATCACGGGCATTCTTGTCGCCCGATTTGATTTTTTCAAATGCAGAAACACCATCCAATTCATTTTCATTTCCTGCAACACGATTAATCGCCCTGATCATATTAACGGCAGAACAATTAGAGCGAACCAATCCCTGGGTTCCACGAACGCTCAGTTCATCCCTAATTAACGAAAACAAACCCGCCTGATGATGAGCACCGCGAACCAATTCTCCGTTAACAACGAATCCGCCGGTTACGCCGCTGCCAAGCGTCAGCAAAATTCCGCTGTCAATTTTCTTCAATGAACCGTTCCAAAGTTCTGCAGTCGTTGCGGCCATTCCTTCGTTTTCAACCGTAACGGGCAAATCTTTGTTTTCGGGACCAAAAATTTCTTTCATTGAAATTCCGTTGATAAACGGCAGTCCCTCGCAATTATAAAAAGCTTTTTCATCATAAATAACCATTGCGGGTGCGCAAAGTGCGATTCCGTCAATCCTTTGACGATAGCTGTCAACGAACGAACGAAGCAATAATTTGAAATCATTCAAATTTTTCGGTGTTTCGACCGTGTTCCTTGAGAGAAGCTTGCCACTTTCGTTCAACAGACCATATTTAATCAGAGTCCCGCCAACGTCGATGCATAAGAATGCCATTGTTCACACCTCATTCCTTTTTTAATCATAAACAATTATACAACAAAATACATTTTCTATTTCTCATTTGACTAAAAAGCCAATAATTATTCACAAAAAAAGCCGAAATATTAATTTCGGCTTTTAAATCTTCACTTTTTAATCTGATAATCCGACACGCTCAAAAATGTCATCAACGTGACGCAGATGCCAATGATAGTCAAACGCATCATCAAGCTCTTCTTTTGTAAGTCGAGCTGAAATCGTTGGATCAGCTTCAAGCAACGGACGGAACGGAACCTGCTCATCCCATGATTTTGCCGTATACGGCTGAATCAAATCGTATGCATCTTCGCGGCTCATTCCCGTGTCAATCAACTTCAACAAAACTCGACCACTGTAAATCAAACCAAACGTCCGGTTCATGTTGCGTTTCATGTTTTCAGGGAAAACTGTCAGGTTCTTCAAAATATTTCCGAAACGATGCAGCATATAATCAATTAAAATCGTTGTATCGGGCAAAATGATGCGTTCTGCACTTGAATGAGAAATATCGCGTTCATGCCACAAAGCAACGTCTTCATATGCAGTCAGCATATGTCCGCGACAAACGCGTGCCAATCCGCAAATGTTTTCAGAACCGATTGGATTACGCTTATGCGGCATAGCCGAAGAGCCTTTTTGCCCCTTTGCAAAGTGTTCTTCAACTTCACGACATTCTGATTTTTGCAAACCGCGAATTTCCGTCGCAAATTCTTCAAGACTTGTCGCAATAAGAGCGAGACAAGCCAAATATTCAGCATGCAAATCACGCGGAAGAACCTGACTGGAAATTTCCTGTGCGCGAATGCCCAGCTTTTCGCAAACATACTTTTCAACGAATGGATCAATGTTTGCAAACGTTCCTACGGCACCGCTAATTTTACCGGCTTCAACACCCTTTGCAGCATGTTCAAAACGTTCCATGTTGCGTTTCATTTCAGAATACCAACGAGCAAGCTTCAACCCAAACGTTGTCGGTTCGGCATGAACACCATGAGTCCGACCCATCATGACCGTGTGCTTATACTTTTTGGCTTGATCAGCTACGATTTGTGTAAAATCTTTTAAATCTTGACGCAAGATATCGTTTGCCTGCTTAAGCTGATAGCCATAGGCCGTATCAACGACATCAGTACTCGTCAAGCCATAGTGAACCCACTTTTTCTCATCACCCAAAGATTCAGATACGCAACGCGTGAAGGCAATCACGTCATGGTGAGTAACGGCTTCGATTTCCTGAATGCGTTCAACGTTAAATTTAGCATTCTTTTTAAGTTTTTCAACGTCTTCTGCCGGAATATGACCAAGTTTGGACCAGGCTTCATCTGCAGCAAGTTCAACAGCAAGCCAACAATCATATTTTTTGTCATCTGTCCAAATTTCGGCCATTTCTGGACGCGTATATCGTGAAATCATTCTTTTTTGCTCCTTTGATTAATCCCAAACTGAAGTATCTTCTACTTCAGCAAGTGTTTTTTCAATATCATCAGTTAAAATTGTAACATGTCCCATCTTGCGGTCAATGCGAATTTCGCCCTTGCCGTAATCATGGAAATGCCATTGCGGCTTCTTTAAAACAAGTTTTCTGCATCCGTCAACGTGCTGCCCCAAAATATTGACCATCACGACCGGACTGAGCAAATCAATTTTGGGCATCGGCCAGTTGCAAATAGCACGATTATGAACCGCAAATTGAGAGAAATTGCATGCTTCGATTGAATAGTGTCCGGAATTATGCGGCCGCGGCGCAAGTTCATTGACATATAAGCGACCATCAGACCCAACAAACATCTCAACGCCTAAAATTCCGCAAAGATTCAATGAATTTGCAATTTTTTCGGCCATTTTCTTTGCATTCGACTGCAATTCCCCGCTCATTCTGGCAGGTACAATACTTTCATGCAAAATCTGATTGCGATGAATATTTTCGCTCACCGGAAATACAGAAATCGCTCCGTCCATGTTACGTGCAACCATCACTGAGCATTCCATTGAGAATTCGACCCATCCTTCAAGAATGCATCTTCCTTGTTCAAGCAATTCATCAGCTTTTTTTAAATCTTCTCTAGTGTGAAGAACCAATTGAGACTTTCCGTCATATCCGCCTTCACAAGTTTTTAAAACGCTCGGATAACCGATTTCTTCAATGGCCGAAACAAGATCTCCTTCGCAGCTAACAGCAGCAAACGGAGCGACTTGCAGTCCATGCTCTTTAAGAAAAGTTTTCTCGCGAAGTCGATCTTTGGTAATTCTTAAAAGCTCCGTCCCTTGAGGAATCAAAACTTTGTCGGAAACATCTTCCAAAGCTTCCAAATCAACGTTTTCAAATTCATAAGTCAAGACATCGCTGCGTCTTGCCAATTCTTCGATTGCCTTCTTATCGGAATATTCAGCCACAATGCTTGAATCAGCCGCCTGCGCAGCCGAGCAATCGGGATCAGAATCTAAAATAACCACTCTCATTCCCGCCTGCTTGGCAGCAAACGTCAACATTTGTCCGAGCTGTCCTCCCCCGATGATTCCAATCGTCTTACCTTGCTCAATGAGTTCAGACAAGCTGATCACCGCTTTCTGCAGCCTTGTCGTGCATTTGTTTGCGATACTCGGTCATTTTAAGCTGAATTCTCGGATTTGTGGTTCCGATAATTTCCAAAGCCAACAAAGCAGCGTTCTTGGCGCCTGAAACACCGATTGCCGTCGTAGCAACAGGTACGCCAGCCGGCATTTGCACGATCGACAATAATGAATCCATCCCACTTAAAGCATGTGACTGCACCGGCACGCCAATAACCGGCAAAACGGTATTGGCAGCAATCATTCCAGGCAAGTGAGCCGCACCGCCAGCTCCGGCAATAATGACTTTTATGCCTGCAGAAACCGCACCCTGTGCAAATTCAAACATTTCCTGCGGCATTCTGTGTGCTGAAATTACTGCTTTATCATATTTAACGCCGAATTCATCCAAAATATTGGCAGCTTCTTTCATCGTGCTCCAATCAGAGGAACTGCCCATTACAAGACTGATTTCGTTACTCATGTTGCGATACCTCCCAATTGATTTAAGCATAACAAAAAGGAAGGGTCATGTCAAAGTAAAATCGAACTATTTTAGCAAATTATAACCTAAAAATCGGCATAACGTTCGTGTTTTAATGTGATAGACTTGCTATCGATTAAAAAAAAAACGTTAATCACGTAATTTAACGGACATTCGTCCTTCCTCAAAACAGCTTGCGCATTATGCGCAAACGCTGTAACATTAGTTGGTACTCAAAACAAAGGAGTCGATTGAAATGATTACGTTAGCCGGCATCATCGGTTCTGGAAAATCAAGCCTGACCGAAATTCTTTCACGCGAATTGGGCAGCATTCCTTTTTATGAACCGGTCGAAGACAATCCCGTTCTTCCGCTGTTTTACAAGGGAAACGAACTCGCTGCTAAAAAACGACAAGCAGGCGAAAAAGATGCAACTAATCCTTACGCCTATCTGCTTCAGACTTTCTTTTTAAACAGGCGTTTCATGATGATGAAAAAAGCTCTGCAATCAAGAAACAATATTTTGGATCGCTCAATTTATGAAGATGCGATGTTTATGCGAATGAATACCGAAATGGGAAATGCTACCCAAGTTGAATATTCCATCTATCAAGAACTTTTGACAAATATTTTGGAAGAATTGAACCATGTCGTTCCTTCAAACGATTATAATCTGATGATTTTGATCAAGGTTTCATATGATACGATGGTTTCAAGAATCAAAAAACGCGGTCGCGAATATGAACAAATTGAAAACGATCCTTCGCTAATCGACTATTACGGTCGTTTGCTTAAATATTATGAAGAATTTGAAAAAAACTACAATCAATCCGACATGCTTGTCATTGACGGCGATAAATTTGATTTTGTTGAAAACATCGATGATCGAAACCATATTTTAGACATGATTGAAATGAAACTGGTTGATCTTGGGAACATTGATTGCAACGAATATGAAACGCTCCGTCAGAAACGTTTGGGCTGATTATTTAATTATTAGCTTTTCCAAACAAGAAATGGTCTTAATCTGACGTAACAAAAATTCAACGCATCCAAAAATATTTTACGCTTTAAATCCCGTCAAGGTTGATTTGCTTAGTTTTTTTAATGTAAGATATTTTCACTTTATTTTTGAATAAAATATCCGATGTCAATATATTAGATTTTACTACAACTAATTACGAGGTTATGCTTTGGACGTAAAAAAATTCTTAAATATTCATAAATCGTTTATTATATTGATTGTGATTCTGTTTATAACCGAATTTGTTTTCGCGCTCTTTTCCATTACCGCTTCCAGAAATTCGGAATGGGCCGTCTTGAAACGCAATGAAGAAAACATAAAAATGCATTGCAAACACGACAAAGACCATGCGACATCCGGCGGCATATCACAACAAGGGCGCAGCATCAATTGTGAATTATCGTCCAAAAATGAGTTGAAATTGACCTCAGGCCAATTTAACGAACTTCAACGAGCCAAATGTCTGAAAGTAAGCGGTCGTTAAAATAGCGTTCTTCATAAACCTCCGATATCTTGGTATGCTTTAGACATCAAGTATATCGGAGGTTTAATTATGAAATTGGATGACGTCGTGGAAGTCAACCTTGTTGACCTAAGCCCTAAAGAAACATATCGACCGGTCAGGGAAATGGCTGCGAAAATTATTACGGAAGATGTTGAAATCCGAATCTACAACGGA
>Ga0256406_1001611_pt1 | contig 35665 bp, 22 predicted proteins | sample RumenRJG_03DNA_FD_185986 | JGI IMG/M metagenome (GOLD analysis project Ga0256406, IMG submission 185986) | Bovine rumen microbial communities from Lethbridge, Alberta, Canada - RJG_03 | ecosystem: Host-associated > Mammals > Digestive system > Stomach > Rumen | place: Canada: Alberta | collected...
GATGGCTTTCTTGAACATCTCGCGCGTGTTCACGAGACCTAATTCCTTGTAACTTACCATTTTGAAAATTATTTAAAAATAATGTTATACTTCTAATTATCGCTCAGGGTCAACTTCTATCGACCTTTTTTATTTCGACCGCAAAATTAACAATAAATCTGAAAATTAACACAAGCATAATGATAAAAAATATAAAAATAAAATCGCGGCAAATTTGCAAGCCAAATATTTGTTCACTTGTCGTTTTTTCCATAACTTTAGCACAAAAATCACCACGATAGGGGAAACTCGACCTCGTGTGCAGCAAGCCTCAGGCGGGCCGGCGACCTATGACCAAGGCACCGCGCTTACACCTATATATATACTCAAAACCAAAAGACTCGGTAAACGATAACTTAAACGAATTATGAATTTCAGTCTGCAACTCAACCATTCTTGCCGCCGTGCAGCCTTGCTACTCATGCTTGTCGCCTTGGGGCTGTGCACGGCAGCGGCCCAGGCCAGCATCGAGAGCCTCTATGACAACTATGTGAGCTCAAGCGGGGCAGCCCGCATCGAGGCGCAAAAAAAACTGGTGAAGCTGCTGGCCGACGAGCAATACATCGACCCCGACTATGTCTACAACAAAAAGCTGCAAGATGCCGTGGTGTGCTACGGCATGGCCGAGTATTACAGCGACGCCAACGACTACAACAAGACCCAGGCCATGGCCCAGAAAGCCCTGCAACTGCTCAACAAGCACAACAACAGCCTCACAAGCGACATCTACGAGATGCTGGGCATCGCCGAGCACCGCAAGGGCAACTTTGCCGCGTCGATAAAAAACCTGGAGGCGGCCTATCGCATCGACCTGGCCATCAAGGACAACGAGCGCTTGAGCAGCGACCTCAACAACCTGGCCGGGGTGTATCTGGCCAGCAACGACCCGCAGTCGGCCAAGTACTACATCCTGAAAGGCATCGACGTGGAGCGGCACATAGGCCGCAGCGACAAGCTGGCCATAAGGCTTGGCATGGCATCGGAGATATTCATGAAGCTGCACGACAGCGAGCAGGCCCTCAAGTATGCCCAAGAGGCCTATCGCCTGGACCAGAGCGGCGGCCGCCCGGGCAAGGCTGCTGTGCGACTGGTGCAAATGGCGGCCGTGTACATGGAGGCCCATGACTACGTACAAGCCAAGCAGGCGCTCAAGCAAGCCCTGCCGCAGCTCGAGAAAGACAAAAACCTCAACTCGCTCTCGATAGCCTACGCCCAAATGGGCGACATCGCCCTCTATCACGGCAACAACGCCCAAGCCACACAATACTACAACCAGTCGCTGGCCATGTGCCGCACGACCGGCAACCGCTACATCGAGGACCGCGCCGAGCGAGGCCTGTGGAAGGCTCTGCGCGAGAGCGACCCAACGGCCGCCCTCTCCCACCTGGAGCGGCACAGCGAGCTGGCCGACTCGATGTACCGCGATGAGCTGGCCCAGCAGCTGAGCAACTTCCAAGCAAAGTACAAGACGGCCGAGCTGGAGCACAAAAACAACGAGATGAAGCACCGCAGCAAGGTCGCCCTCGTCATCTTCATCCTCGTGGTCCTGCTGCTGGTCACGGGCATAGGCGCCATGTCGTTTGCCCTCAAGCAGAAGTCAAAGGCCCACACCATGATCAAGAAAATAGAGGAAATGCGCACCAATTTCTTCACCAACATCACCCACGAGTTCCGCACACCGCTCACCGTGATACTGGGCGCCACCTCGCGCCTGCAGCGCGGCGAGCTGGCAGCCGGCGAGACCCCCGCATCCCTCTACGAGATGATCACACGCCAAGGGCGCAGCCTGCTCACGCTCATCAACCAGCTGCTCGACATCTCCAAGGTGAAGTCGTCGATAGGCCACCCCGACTGGCGCCGCGGCAACATCGTGACCTTTACGCGCATGCTCGTGGCCACCCACCAGGAGTGGGCCAAGGCCAAGCACATCGACATCCAGTTTGCCTCCAAAGAGAACGACATCGAGATGGACTTTGTGCCCGACTACGTGCGCAAGGTGATGAACAACCTGCTGAGCAACTCCATCAAGTACACGCCCAATCACGGCAGCATCTATGTGACCCTGGCCCGCAGCGGTACCGACCTGCGCGTACGCGTGGCCGACACCGGGCGCGGCATCGACCCCGAGGAGCTGCCCCACATCTTCGACGCCTTCTACCAGGGCGCCAACAACACCGAGCACGTGGGCACCGGCGTGGGTCTGGCACTGGTGAAGCAAATTGTGACCAGCATGCACGGCGAGATAGAAGTCTCGAGCCAGCTGGGGCAAGGCACCGTCTTCACCATCCTGCAGTCCCTCAGGCAAGCCGGCCACAAGAAGCTGCAGCCACTCGACACCACGGCACCCCTCCCCGCCGAGCCAGCCCACCCACTGCTCGAGGAGAGCGACATCGTCCTGCCGCAAGGCCTGGCCAACGCCGACGACAACTCACGCACCGCTCCACTGGTGCTCATCGTCGAGGACGACCGCGACGTGGCCTACTACATAGGCGCCCAACTGCAACAACGCTACAGCCTGCGCTATGCAAGCGACGGCAACGAGGGGCTGGTCCTGGCCCAGGAGCTCATGCCCGACCTCGTGATCACCGACTTGATGATGCACGGCTGCGACGGCTTCGAGCTGTGCCAGAAGATGCACGAGAGCGAGGCACTCAACCACATACCCATCATCATTCTCACGGCCAAGACGGCCGACGAGGACCGCATACGTGGCATCAGCGCCGGGGCCGACTACTACATGACCAAGCCCTTCAACAGCGAGGAGCTTGCCGTGCGCGTCGACCACCTCATCGAGCAACGCCGCCTGCTGCGCAAGAAGTACTCTCAGGCCATGATACAAGACAAGGCCAGCGACGTGCAGCTCTCGAAATATGACCGCGACTTCATCAACAAGCTGGCCGACCTCGTACATGCCCAGATGCCCAAGGGCAACGTCGACGTCGAGACCATCGCCTCGCGCCTGTGCATGAGCACCAAGCAACTGCGCAGCAAGGTGATGACCATCACAGGCCAGAACCCCAACGCCTACATCCTGCAACTGCGCATGAACAAGGCCCGCCGCCTGCTCGCAAGCACCCAAGCCCCCATAGGCGACATCGCCATGCAGTGCGGCTTCGACGACAGCGCCTATTTCTCGCGCGTGTTTAAGCAGCTGTTTAAAACCACACCCTCGCAATACAGAAAATCGCAATAATCATTGCACAATGTAGCATAAATCCTAAAAGAGGGCACTTTTCTCCTAACATCGAGACCGTGCTCTCTTTAACTTTGCAATGCAAAACATCAAGAAACAAGAAGATATTAATTCTTCAATAGCAGACTTTTAGCACACACATTGTCTATTACCCCAAAGAACGGTTTTTAAGTAGAAAATTGAGTAGTAAGTTTGATTTTTTGATTTAACTCATCCAAGAGTTAATGAAGGAGTAAAATCTCGTCGCGACGACGAGATTTTTTTCTGTGCAGCAGCGCGGCTGCGCCATTCCACAGGGCATAGCGACGGTCCCCACAGCCCGCCCCCCCCCTTACAAGCCCCGGGCATGCACGAGAGAGGAAACTGGACAGACAGGGCAACAGGACAACCAAATATTTATTTTTCAATACATTAACATATTTTTAAGGCATTTTTCTACTACCCGCACATGGCAAAAAGTGACATAATCAACAACGCTTTGTAAAAAAAATCCTAACCACGAGTGCGACACAAGCGTAATTTTGCAATACACAAATGCAGCCCACACTAAACTTTTGGGTTTTATGAATGATAGAATAGGTATAGAAAAACAATCGCAGCCAGGCCCCGTCGCCCGCAAAGAGGCGACGGGAGTATTTGAGCAAATCGAAGGCAACATCATCGCCAACATGGCCCGCAACAGTGCCCACACGCAGGTGCGTGCCAGGGAGCACACACTCAAGGGACTGCTGCGCATGTGGCGGCGTAAGCTGCGGCGTCATTTCAAGAAATAAACCCGCACCACACAACGCAACTCATCCAACAACAGGGGAACAATCTAAACAACACATATATACAACCAATCACAATCAGTTAACCACAATCAGTATGGAAAAAAATCTATTCACATTCCTACTCGTCCTCGTGGCAACACTGGCACAAGCCGGGACCATCTTTCAGGTCGACGGCTTACTCTATGAGACTTTAAACACCAGTGCAAAAACAGTGGCACTCATAGGTTACTACGACAAAGGCAACACCGCAACTACACTGACTGTGCCCGGCATCGTCACCTACAACAACCAAAAGTGGCAGGTTACAGTGATCGACAGGAACGCATTTGCCAACAATACCTACTTGGAAAAAGTCAACATCCATTATGGAGTGAAAGAATTACGCAACTCTGCCTTCAACGGCTGCACCAGCCTGAAGACAGTACAGGTGAGAAGCTCGGCAAACGCAATCGGTGACCTGGCATTTGCCAATTGCTCCTCGCTCACCAATGTCGCCCTTGCAGGAAACGTGAAGACGATAAGCAGCACTGCCTTCGCCAACTCCAAGAAGGGCTACTTGTACTGTGCCACCTACCGAGACCGCAACAGCTACAAGTCGCGACAGTCGCTGGCCTCGGCTTTCAGCAGCATCACAGTCAATCCGTCGTGGGCTTGCGACTGGATCTACTATGCCAGAGTCAGCGCTTACAGCAACTGCCCAGTGTATATTGTAGTGAGCAAAGCCACCGACATGACCAGCAGCAACCCCGATCCTGGCGAGTGCAGGATTGTGGGTGGCGCAGGCCCTGGTGTCCCCCTGGCAGGCAGAAGCACTTCGCAAGGCGTGAGCTACATTATAAAAGAGGTAGCCGATAGCGCATTTCTCAACAACACAAAAATCACCACGGTATCGGGGGCTTGGACCGACAAGGCAAGAACTATCGGCATTGCCGCATTTGCCGGCTGCACCGCGCTGCAATATGCCTATCCCGTGGTCGACTCCATCATGGCGCGTGCATTCCTTAACTGCACCAAACTGGCCACCTTGCAATTGGTGGGCGGCAATGGACCGTATTACATAGGCACGCAAGCCTTCGCGGGGTGCGCATCACTCACAAGCGTCACGCTCAATGGCACACTCAAGACATTAGGACTCTTCGCATTTGACGGCTGTACCAACCTTAAAGAGTACAAGGTCACTGGGTCGACAGTATTCAGCGCCGACAACGGGCGCCTCTTCAACTACGCCAAGACGGCGCTTGTGCATTGTCCGCCGGCATGCCAGGATTTCACACTTCCGTCTACGGTGAGTCATTTCAGGGCAGGTGCCTTTGCTGGCAACCCGTATCTCAAGACCATCACACTGCCCTACGGTCTGACTGTTGTGAGCTCATTTTGCTTTGAGAAGTGCACCAACCTGGAAAGCATCTTCCTGCCCAGCACAGTCAAGCAAATCCTTGCAAAAGCCTTCAAAGGCTGCACAGGGCTCAAACTGGTGTCGTGCAACAGCTCGACCCCGCCCTCGGCATTGAGCACCACCTTTAGCGACTGCAACGAGGCGTGCGTGCTTCAGGTGCCCATGGCCAACAACGTGCGCAACCTCTACAAGGCAGCACAGGGCTGGAACGTGTTCAAGTCCAAAATGAGCGCCTACAGCTCCTACGACTTCATCGACAGCGAGACACCCTCTCCCAGCTTCAACTACAACAGAGCCTTCACCATCACAAGCACCAAGGGCGTGACCTGGAACGGGACTACCTATGCCGGAACAGTAAAAATCGTAAAAAAACAGACTCAACAACTTGAAAGACAACCGATTTATTAATGACTATGCCACCTACCATGGCAAAAAATACCTTGTGAACGAAATCGACGACTACGCCTTCACCAGCACGCAAGGGGGCTCATTCACAATCAACTGCAACGCCGTGACCAAAATCAACCCTTACGCATTTTCGGGGCAAACGTTGCTTACCAGTGTGGATCTGCCCGAAGTCACCCTCGTCGACACGGCGGCCTTTGCCGGTTGCACATCGCTCAGCAAGATCGGCAAAGCCCAAAAGCTCATAACGATAGGACAGCGGGCATTCAACGGCACCGCGGTAAGAAAATTTGTAGTACCAGCCACGGTGACAAAAATAGGAGCATTTGCTTTCACCAATTGCAAACAGCTGACCCGGCTTGAATTACAACAGCAGGGCAACGCTCTACGGTCGTGGGACGGACAATTCTACGGTGGCAACGCAGCCACATTCAAGTGCTACGTGCCTCACGACGAATACTACAACTATCAAAAATCAATTGCCAACTGGACAAAATACTCCATCGACCCCAACATGCCCACCGAGAACCTGAACTGCCACTTCACGCCCACGAGCGAGACTATGGTCTTCAGCACCAACTATCCCGTCGACTTCCGCGGCAGCAACATCGAGGCCTACACCCTGGCCAACTACGTCCCCAGCAAGCAAATGGTGCATGCACAACAGTGCTACCAGGCTCCAGCAGCAACTGGCGTGATACTGAGCGGTCTCACCCAGGGCAAGACCTACTATCTCGACCGGCCGCATAACACCCCCATCAACGTGTCCAACCTGCTCGTGGCAACAGCGACAGCCGCGGCCAACGTCTACAACCAGAGCATGGGCTTCTACTACAACGATGCCACAAAATCGTTTGTACGCCCCACCGCCTCCAGGTCAGTAGGCATGGGCCGGGCCTACCTCAAGCTGCCCGCTGCTGTTGCAGGCACCACCAAAACGATATATATCGACATCTTTGGCTCTCAGGGTAAAGGCGACATCGACGGCAACGGCACGATCAACGTGAGCGACGTGACCGCACTCATCAACAAATTGCTGGGCACGGCAAGCTACAGCGACACCGTGTGCGACATCGACGGCAACGGCATTGTCAATGTGAGCGACGTGACCGCACTCATAGGCACCATCACCCACTGAGGTCTTATAGCGAGAGCGGACAGAAAGACAGATAGATAGGATGGCTGGCATATCCCCTCTCGCTACCCAAAAGGGGCTGGCAAAACGGCGGCAAAGTGCCACATACATTGTGACAATGCGATAAAAAAAAGCAATTTTAACAAAAAAACAAAGTAAAAAAGTATCGTGTTCAACATTTTATTTATAACTTTGTCGAATGATGGATAAAAGGGAAACACTTCAATCCTTCAATCCATAAATATAAATTTGAAGCAACAAGAACGCAATAATAATTAACTAATAAATTTATTAACATTTTTAAAATCAATTGATTATGAAATTAAAAACTTTACTCCTGGCTGCATGCGCCGTTGTAGGTCTGAGTGCTTCGGCTCTTCCCAACACTTCGGCCACAGACTCACTTTACATTGCTGACTTCTCAGCAACACCTGGACAGACCATCGAAGTGCCCATTCGTTTCTCGAATGCCACTGCCTACAGTGCACTCCAGGGTGTTGTTTTCACTCCCGAGGGTGTGAATATCGTGCCTTACAGCATCGACGAGGAATTTGCAGATACTACTTGGCTGGTTGGTACTGGTCGCACCACTGCCAGGGCCAACTATCAAGGCACCGTTGCTTACAATGCAATTCGCGCAAACGGCATCAGCCATGAGCTCAGAATCGTTGTTTACCAAGCTGTAAACAAGGCCATCTACACAATAAACAAGACAGGTAAAGACAATGAGATCCTGTTGGCCAAGATGAACATTCCAGAGAATGCTACTCTGGGAGACTACAAGTGCTCGGTCAGAAAGATGCACTACTCGACTGGTCTCGTTGACCAAAGTGCCGATGGTGACGGTCCTGACACCGAGTTCACTGTACACGTAGTAGCAACAGCTGTCAAAGACGTGACTACTGCCAAGGCTGTGAAGAGCGTAAAATACTACAACGTGGCTGGTATGGAGAGCGCTGAGCCCTTCGATGGTGTGAACATCGTGGTTACCAACTACACCGATGGCACCAAGTCGACCACCAAGGTGATCAAGTAACAACACAGCACAAAGACTTAAAATCAACCGAGGGGACGCTGCACACATTGCGGCGCCCCTTGTTTTATACACATAGCAGTCGCACTACCCAGAGGCTCAATGATCGCCGTCAAAGATGTGAAGTAGCACGTATCAAGTGTATTTAGGAATCACAATTCTCCATATTTTGCTGTTGAACAAGTATGGCACACTATGGCTTCTGAACTTAAAGTGCAAAAAAAACACAGAACCAAGGAGGATAGTAACGATTTATTATGTTCCTTATAATTTTTCAACAAAGAATTATCATTCAATCGTTTTTTTTTACTACCTTTGGACGAATTAAATGAAGTAATCACACCAAGATACTAAACATTATGAAAAAAACTCTATTTTCACTACTCCTGGCAACAGTAGCAGTATTCACATCAAATGCTGCCGTAGTACCAATATCTGATGTTGACAGTGTGTACTTTGATGACGTAACACTTCAAGCAGGCACATCCAAAGTCATTGGAGCTATGTTGATCAACAAACAAGAATTTGCCGCATTCCAGCTAAAGATTCTTACACCCGAGCAAGTCAATATTGTACCCTACAGCATTGACACAGAATTTGGCGACACCACATGGATCAATCCTGTAGGCCGTTCTATTGCAAGACCTGCAGCACAAGCAACCTACTCATTCAATTGTATCCATAAGGACACAATCTCACACGAGTTGAGAATATTGGCATGGCAAGCAACCAACAAACCAGTGTTTAGTGCCGTAACAAATCCTGCCGCAATTTTTGAAATAAAAATCAATGTACCTGCATCAACACCTGCCGGTAAATACATTTTAAAAGTAACAGGACTTGAGGCTACAGGACCTGGTGCCAATCCAAAGTATTCAGTAGGCACAGTTGATCAGAGCAACGACAAGTATATGCCTACCACAACATTCGTTGTCAACGTTGTAGAGCCTGCCGAGGAGACTACCCTGGCCAATCTGCTGGCCAACGGCGTTGAGGGCAAGACCTACAAGGTGACCGACAACCTGGCCGTTGTGGCCCAGTCGCAAAAGACCTCGCAACTCTTTGCCAGCGACGGCAACAACAACTGGATAAAGGTGAACGTGGGCGACAACTACGACGCCGTGAAGGGCTATGCCGGCATCAACGTGACCGGCGTGTACACCACTGCCAACGGTAACGCCACCCTCACCGCAAGCCAGGCTCCCACTCAGGCCCAGGCCCAGACGGTGACACCCGCCACCTACAACCTGGCCGAGCACTTTGCCCCCGTTGCCGACGAGGTGGCCTACATCAGCGGTTTCTACTTCGACAAGCTGGGTGCCAGCTATAGCGACACTTATACCGCAAACGACCCCGTGCTGGGCGCCTATAGCGACAACAATAGCGTGGGCCAGTATGTGCAGTTTAAGAAAGCCGACTGGAACGACCTCACCTTTGCCGGAGCCAATGGTCAGCGCGTGAAAGTGCTGGTGGTGAACGAGCTCAAGAGTGCTTGGAGTGCAGCCAGCAAGATTGCCGCTACCGATCCAGGCGCACACACCAACGTGATAGCCTATGCACTCGATGCTGCCCAGGTCACTACCGGCGTCGACGACGTGAATGCAGTCAAAGCAGTGAAGAGCGTGAGCTACTACAATGTGGCCGGCATGGAAAGCGCTACCCCATTTGAGGGCATGAACCTGGTGGTGACCCGCTACACCGACGGCACCACAAGCACCAGCAAGGTGATGAAGTGATGATGCTCGCTGTGCCTGCAATTTACAGCGCATAGCACTCAAAAACGCAAAAAAATAGGAGCGGCCCGACACAATAGTTGCCGGGCCGCTTCGTTTCTACTTTTATAACAGGCAAAACAGCAATTCACAATCGAAACAATATAAAAACGATAGTAAAATGAGGAAAACACTTATCGGCATCTCACTGCTGCTGCTCGGGGCAACTGCTGCCACAGCCCAGGATGCCACCTATTTCATCACCCACATGAGCCAGCTCACCCAGCTGTGGCAAAGTGCCGGGCTCACGGCAAAATACCCCTACCGCTATGCCCTGGTCGACATCGACGGCGACGGCGCCAGCGAGTTGTGGCTGCGCAGCTACGACGGCATGGACCAAGCCATCGTGGCAGGCGCCAAGGGCAAGAAACCCGCCTTGCTTGCCGCCACCAACGGCAGCCAGCTCATCACGGTGAAAGGCTCCTGCGTGATACTCGACGAGACGGTCGACAACACTACCAGCCTCTTCACCTACACGCCAGTGAAAGGCAGTGCCAAGGGCACCGTGGTGACCGACAAGCGCACTGTGAAGGGCGACACCTACGGCCCCGATGCTCAATACAAGCACCAGTACACTGTTGAGGGAATGAACGATGCAAAAAAGGCCAACAAATATGCAAAAAACATCTTGAAAAATGCCAACCGCAGCAAGGCAATCGATGCCGAGCAGCTCACTTGGGCGCCCATCACCGACATGGGCCTCTACTGGGCAAGCAACACCACGCGCCGCGAGCGCCCCGTGATGCTCACGGCCGACATCGAGGGCAACCGCTTTGCCTATGACCCTGCCACTCTCGACAATGCCCAGCCCTACAAGTACATGGCCTTCAAGTCGACCGTGAACGAAATCGTGCCAGCCGGCACCGGCAGCTTCCAGCTCAAGAAAGCCGCACTCAAGACCAAGATGTTTAGGGGCTATGCCAGCCACGAGGTGTTTCCCATAGCATTTACTGCCGCCACCCGCAAGTCGCACAGCTTTGTACCCTTCTCTCGCTGGAAAAGCGGCGAGAAGAAGCAATCGATGAGCACGGGCACTAAAAACAGCATCGAGGCACTCTACGACCGCAGCATCGTGCGCGACCAGTGGCTGGCACAGTGGACCGACAAAAATAGCCGCCGAGGCACTGCCGCGGCCACCGTCTACAACGTGTATGCCGTGTGGATGGACGGGGCACAGATCTCGCCGCTCACCGCCATTGTGCTCATGAAGGGCGATGCCGTCGAGGCCACCTACGACGTGCGCAGCGACGTGAAGCAACCCATAAACTACGTCGACAACGTGCCCGAGATACAATGTGTGTGCTCCACCCCCGACACTCCCGTGGAGCTCTACATACACCAGGTGATCGACGGCAAGGCCTGCAACATCGTGCTCGACCAGGCCGCCGGCTACCTGCTGCGCGTGAGGTAGCGAGGGCGGGTGCTCAGCGCTTCACCCGGTCGGGGTGCTGGGCGATATACGACTTCCAGCTGTGCACCCCGCGGGCAAAAGCTGGCTTCTGGCACTCGTAGAAGTGGCACAAAGCCGCAGCCAGGGCATCGGTGGCATCGAGAAAGTCGGGCATCTCGCTGGGAGCAATGTTAAGTTCGCGCTGCAACATGGCAGCCACCTGCTCCTTGCTGGCCGCGCCGGTGCCGGTGATGGCCTGCTTTATCTTGCGCGGCTCATACTCGGTGATCGACAAGTCGTGGTGCAAGGCTGCCGCCATGGCCACCCCCTGGGCACGCCCCAGCTTGAGCATCGATTGCACATTCTTGCCATAGAACGGGGCTTCGATCGACATCTCGTCGGGCAGATACTCGTCGATAAGACTTGTCACACGCTCAAAGATGCGCCGCAGGCGCAGGTAGTGGTCCTCGTAGCGGTTGAGCTTGAGCACCCCCATGGCAATGAGGCTGGGTTTCTTGCCCTTCACGCCAAGCAAACCGTAGCCCATGACGTTGGTGCCAGGGTCGATGCCTATGATTATTTTGTCAAACTCGCTTTCCATTTTCACAGCTCAAGCTTTTCCATCATAGTCGAGAAGGCGACCACGCGCGAGCCGAAACGGCGGGCCATGCGGGCCATCAAGTCCTTGCCCACGGCAAGATTCCAGCGTTGCAGCTGGCCCAGCGAGGCGACCTCGAGCTGCAAGGCATAGCTCACACCGCCATCGGCATCGGCACCGCGGTGCCCCATGATGCGGTGCAGGCGCGGGTGGGTCAAGACGCCGTGGGCAGTGGCACGGGGCACATACTCCTCGCGCAGCCAGGCGAGAAACTCCTGGCAGTGGGCCTCGCCCACATGAAATGTAGTGTTGAAAACAATCATTTTTTCTTTTGTTACTCCTTTAATCTATAATAATATCGTTGAAAACTAAATCACGACGGCTATCGATACAAGTCGACCCACACCTCCTTGCCGCCACTCACCACAGGGATGCGCAGGTGCACAACGTCGCGCTCCACCGCAGGCACGATGAGATAGCAGCGCCCGCGGTGAAAGATGTTGAAAAACGGCAGGTGGTTGTGTGTTCTTATCTTGTTGTCGTAGTGGTACACGGCAGGCGTCTCGGTGTTGCGGTTGTGCACGGGGTCGAGGTCGAAGTCGAGCCCGCAATTGTGCTTGTCGAGATGTGCCGAGTCGATGGGAATGATCGAGTAGGATGAGCCAGGCACCGCCAGCACAGTGTCGACGAGACGGGAATGGCTGCTGCGCATGGGCACAAGCTGAGTGCCGGCTACAAAGTTGGCCGACAGGTAACGCTGCATCAAGGGCTCGCGCACAAAGGCCACATGGTGCTTGCCGTAGTAGCGCTCATAGAGGTCGTTGTAGCCGCTGTAGAGCATGCTGTCGTAGTAGTTGGGGGCAATCCAGCGGCGACTCCACACCGTGTTGCGGTAGCTCGAGGCAGGGAGCACACAGTTGGCCGGGGCAGCTGCAATGCGCGCCACCATGGCGCTGTTGTAAGCCTTGTAGGCCCTGAGCTCGGCCGCCACAGCCGCCACAGGATAGATGCAAGCCAGTGCACACAGCAAGGCCGCCGCACGCCTCAAGCAGGCACGGGAGCCATAGCGGCAATAGAGCCAACGCATGGTGTAGATGTAGCCCACAAGGGTGAAGAAGAAATACAGGCGAGGCTTCTTGGAGTCGCCCAGGGCGTAGAGCAGCAGCACGCAGCCCAGCATGATCCAAGGCCACAAGTCGGCAGCCAGCTTGCGCCAGCCGTGATGCTTCCCCTCCCAAGTCATGAGCAGCACCGCCGTAGCCGGAAAGACATAGATTACAGCCTTGTAGCCCACCACGAGCAAGCGGCGACCCAGCAGCCATGCTGCCGAGCCAGCAAGGTTGACGTCGCCCGAGCGCACACGTGCCCAGGCTCCAGGCGAGCACACGATGAGCAGCACGCCCAGGCAGTATCCCGCCATTGCAGTCAAGAGCACCGCGTCGGGTCTCTTGCGCGTAGCCACAAGCCACATGCACAGGCCCAGAGCTACGGGCACCGTCACCGCCTCGTTCATCTGCCCGGCCACCCAGCTGGCAAGAAATAGTGCCACCTGTTGCCAGGCCATGAGGCGACTGCTGCGACGGGAGTGCAGCCAGTGCAGCCAGTAGAGCGTGAAAGTGGCTGCCCACAGGTAGTTGAGACTGCCGCACATCCACAGCAGTGTCTCGCCTGGATAGGGAATGACGGCAAAAATCATGAGCATGGTGATGGCGACCACCGCCACAGGGCGTGCCTTGCCCGCCACATGCACCACCACGAGGTGAAGCAGCAACACAAGCATCAGGGCATTGAGCACGTCGAAGACTGGCTTGCCCAGCACACCGGCAAAGAGCTGGGTCAGGATATTGGCCATGCGGCCATTCTCCTGCACATAGAGGCCCGGCAGCGACTTGAGCCAGCCCGCCAGCGACCTGATGGGCACATAGTCGGTACCTATGATATAGGAATACAGCATGTCGTCGCCCTTGAGCGTGGTGAGCACATTGAACATGTAGAAAACCATGCCAGCGAGCGCCAAGGCAGCCAGGTAGGCCTTGCCCGGCAGCGAGGAGCGGCGATATGTGAGCGTTGACCAGGTCATGAGTCGTTTATCGATTTTGACGGGTCATCACCACCTTCACAGGCCGGCCGCCGTCGAGAAGCGGAATCTCGAGGCGTGTCACATCGGCCTCAACGGGCGGAATAATCATGTAGAATCGTCCGCGTTGCTTCAGCCAGAAATAGGTGAGGCTGTTGGGCTGTACGAGCTGGCGGTCGAGCTCCATGTGGCGCGACTCATAGCGTGTGTCGATGCAGGCCGAGTCGACGGGCAAGATGGAATAATCCTGCCCCCGAAACACATAGATGCGGCTGGCGAGCTGCGGGCAGCTACTGGCAAACGGGGCCAGCGTGCCGCCAGTCAGAAAATCGGCTCGATGATAGCGCTCATAAAGCGCAGGGCGCAGAAATACCAAGCTCGACTTGCCGTAGTAGCGGCAGAAGAGCGTGTTGTAGTCGAAGAAACTGGCCGAGTCGAAATGGTTGGTGGCTATCCAGCGGTTGTAGGGCGGGTCATAGGACCGGAGCACACAGCTGGCCGGCGACGCCGCAATGAGGGCCTCGACATGGTCGTAGCCACGCTTGTAGCCGGCAAGCGCCTTGAAGGCCGCCCCGGCAGGCCACACTGTTGCAACGGCAAGCGCCACCGCAGCCCAGCGCATCGGGCTGTGGCGCTCGGCGAGCAGCACATAGAGCCACCGCGCCACCACCACATAGCTTGTGAGCACATAGAAGAAATAGAGACGTTGCTTGTGAGGGTCGGCAAGGATAAAGAGCAAAATCACATTGCCCACCCAAATCCAGTTCCAGCAATCGGCCACAACCGTCTTGCCCCCTTTCTTCAGCCATGTAGCCACGATGACCAGCAGTGCCAGCACAGGCATCCCATAGCGCACACTGCGCAAGGCTATCACACGGCAGTGCCGCAGGATCGTCGCCGCTATCGAGCCATCGCCGCCCACGCCGGCATCGGCCAGCCGCTGCCACGCAGCAGGCGAGCAGGTGATGAGCACGGCACCCAGCACATAGCAGGCCAGGGCGGCCAGCTCGCCAGCTCGCGGGCGCTGGCGGCGCGCAAGCATCCAGGCCAGCCAGCCGAAACTCACGGGGTAGCTTGCGCTCTCCTGCATCCAGCCAGCCACAAGCGCCAGCAAGCAGAACGCCGCCACTTGGAGCCAGCCGCAACGCCAGGGCCACGGCAGCGTGACAACGGCAATCACGATGACCGACAAGGTCGCCGACCACAAGTAGTTGAGGCTGCCGCACATCCACAGCATGGTCTCGCCGGGATAGGGAATGACGAGCAGCACCATGACACAAGTGAGCAAAGCCACCACGGCCGGCACGCGCTGGCGCGAGGTGATGCACAGCCCTGTGAAGTGTAGAAAAAGAGCAAAAACCACCACATTGGCCACGTTGAACCACGATTTCCCGGCCATGGCCGAGAAAAATTGCGTGATATAGTTGGCCAAGCGGCCATTGTCGCTCACAGAAATCGTCGACCACGAGGTCCACAAGTCGTGCCAGCCGGCAATGGGCACCTTGTCGTCGCTGCCGGCTATCATGGCAAAGTGCAGGTCGTCGGGCTTGAGCGTGGTGAGCACATTGAACGCGCCAAACACCGCCACGGCCACGAGCATCGTCAGGCAGTAGCCACGGTTATCGGCAATCCAGTATTTCAACTTGCTCCACATCTTGATGCAAAGGTAAGCATTTTTTGTCATTCATCGCCACACAACTATGCCCATCGTCGACACCCTGCCCAAGCACAAAGATTTAAGGATTTTAATTAAAATAGTTAAAAATTAAATTACCTATCGTTAAATTTAAAATTATAACTATCTTTGCGGTGAAATAAAGAACATTTTTGCGCCACAAGCAGCAAAATGCAGCAATTTATTTACATACGACATCTGTATTTCGTGACCAATTTCGGCCAACGAAGCACCAATACAACCTCATCACTTATGAAGAAAATCTCATGCACGCTGTGCCACTCATGTGACACGGCGTGTTGACGTTTTACAACAACAGGTCATCACAGCGATGGCAGTACAACTGAGAATATGATTTCTATCTGTAATTAACAAAAAAAGGACATCCTTTTATACAACCAACTATATTTAAACAAACATTATGGCAATGAAAATCAAAATCTTTGCATTGTTGACCATGCTCATGGTAGCATTTGGTCTTGATGCTCAAGTGACGAGCTCATCGCTGGCCGGCAAGGTGACCCTGTCGGACAACAACGAGGCTGTCATTGGAGCAACAGTCATAGCCACCCACGTGCCTTCGGGCACCCGCTACACGGCTGTGACCAACCAGAGTGGTAACTACGCCATCCAGGGCATGCGCGTAGGCGGCCCCTACACGGTAACGATTTCCTACATCGGCTACGAGACCAAGACCCTCGACAAGATTTACTTGACCCTGGGTGAAACCTACGATGCCGACGCCAACCTCTCGCTGAACTCACAACAGCTCCAGGAAGTGGTGGTCACAGGCAAGAGCGGTATCGACGCCACCAAGACTGGCGCAGCCATGGCATTCACTGCAGCCGACATCGCCCGCGTGCCCTCGATCGACCACAGTGTTGCCGACGCCACACGTCTGAACCCCTTTGTCAACATCTCGCAATCGGGTGCAATGACCTTCAACGGCGTGAGCAACCGCTACAATAGCTTCATGGTCGACGGTGCAGTCAACAACGATGTGTTTGGCCTCACGGCCAACGGCCAGAACGGCGGCCAAGCCGGCACACAGCCCATTTCGATGGAGACCGTCGATCAAATCCAGGTGCAAGTTGCACCCTTCGACGTGCGCCAATCGGGCTTCACCGGCGGATCGATCAACGCCATCACCAAGAGCGGTACCAACATGTTCCACGGCTCGGTCTACGGCGACTGGCGCAACCAGGACCTCATCGGCGAGAAATATAAATTGATGAACGGCAAAACCTCGGAGAAATACCAGCACGAGAAAACCTATCACTATGGTGTGACCCTGGGCGGTCCCATCATCAAAGACAAACTGTTTTTCTTTGCCAACTACGAGAAAGCCAACGACGAGTACAACAACCCCTATAAGCTGGGCAGCTCAACATCGAGAGTCAACGGCGAGGTAGCACAACAGCTCCTCTCGGCACTGCAGGCCAAGGGCTACACGGGCACGTTCAACAACCCCGACAACTACACCAAGAGCGACAAGGGCGGCTTCAAGCTCGACTGGAACATCAACGACAAGAACAAGCTCACCCTGGGCTGGCGCATCGTGTCGGCCAAGCAGCTCAACAGCAACTCCACGGCCGGCAGCCTCAACGCCACCGACTACCAGTATGACTTCAAGAGTGTGACCAACTCATTCACTGCCGAGTTGCACAGCAACATCAACCAGAACTGGGCCAACGAGGCCTTGCTGAGCTATGTGCGTGTGCGCGACTCGCGCAATCCTCACGGTGTGTTCCCCATGATTCAGATCTCGGGCGTGGGCAACGGCAACGTGGTCTTCGGCACCGAGCGTTCGAGCTGCGCCAATGGCTTGAACCAAGACGTGTGGTCGTTTACCGACAACGTGAACTACTATCGCGGCAACCACACCTTCACCTTTGGCACCCACGAGGAGTTCTACAAGTTTAAGAACCTCTTCATCCAAGACAACTACGGCACCTACTACTTTGCAAGCCCCGACGACTTCTATGCAGCACTCAACGGCGAGACTGGCCACGTGAAGCAATACCGCTACGGCCAGGCCAACACCGACGTGACTGGCGACCCACGCTGGTGGGCAAGCTTCAGCGCCGGCCAGATGGGCTTCTATGCTCAAGACCAGTGGCGTGCCAGCCGCGACCTCACCCTCACCTACGGTCTGCGCGTCGACATCCCCTTGTTCTTCGACACTCCTACCGAGAACAAGACCTTCAACGACTTTGCACAAAGCATGACCGCCAACACCGCCATCTCGCAAGACGTGCGCGACGACTGGGACGTGGCTACCAACCACAAGCTCAAGAGCACTCCGCTCTTCTCGCCACGTCTGGGCTTCCGCTACTGGCTCGACGAGCCCCACAACTTCCTGTTGCGTGGCGGCGTGGGCCTGTTCTCGGGCCGCATCCCGTTTGTGTGGCTGAGCAACAACTTCTCCAACACCGGCATCCAGCTCATGACCTACAACGTGTCGGGCAACGCTGCCAAGAACCTGACCCTTGTCACCGACCCGAACAACCAGAGTGCAGCCTACAACCAGCTCAAGGCCAGTGGATCGCAAGTGGTGAACGTGTTTGCCAAGGACTTCAAGTTTGGCCAGACCCTGCGCATGAACCTGGGTCTCGATGCAAATCTGCTGGGCATCGACTGGACAGCCGAGGTGCTGTGGTCGAAGACCCTGAACGACGTAGTGTACAAGAACCTCGCCTACAACTGGGACGGCACCACTACCGTTGCCAGCAAACTCGGTCTTGACTTCGACAACCGTCCTTACCTGACCCGCATGACCGGCGGCACTCCCTTCAACGGCGTGTATCTGCTCGACAACAGCAGCAAGGGTCACACCTTCACCGCCAGCCTCAAAGCCGAGAAGAAGTTCAACTTCGGTCTCGACCTGGCCGCTGCCTACACCTTCACACAATCTAAGAGCGTGAACTACGGCGGTAGCTCGGTTGCAGCCTCCAACTACAACTACAACTACACCCACGGCAATCCTAACGATCCCGAGGTGGGCAACAGCGCCTACAACATACCTCACAAGATCACCGTGTCGGCCTTCTACAGCAAGGACTATGCCAAGCACTGGAACACCAACGTGGGCCTCATCTACACGGCCAACAGCGGTTCGCCCTACTCGATCTACTACTACGGCGACTTCAACAACGACGGCAGCAACGGCAACGACCTGATCTACATTCCTACCGATGCCCAAGTCGACCAGATGACCTTCATCGCCACCAAGGCCTACACAGCCGACCAGCAGAAGGCCAACATGAAGCAGTGGCTGGCCAGCGAGCGCTACCTCAAGGATCACCGCGGCGAGTACTTCGACCGTTTTGCAGCCAACGAGAAGTTTGAGCACCACTTCGACTTCCACTTTGCACAGACCTACAAGTTCAACTACGGCAAGTACACCCACGCCTTCACCCTCACCTTCGACATCCAGAACGTGGGCAACATGTTCAACAAGAAGTGGGGCCGCTACCAGTCGACAGGTGCCTCGATGTACTTCAGCCCCATCACCTACAATGCTAATAGCAATGCATTCCAGTTCTTGCACGATGGTGACTACAACATGCACAACTACAGCGACTACTACAGCCGCTGGCGTGCCCAAATTGGCTTGAAGTACACCTTCTAAACCAGGCTTGTACATTCACCCAATACAGCATTGCCAGGGTGCCCGTGCGGCGCCCTGGCATTTTTTTGGGGGGCACTGCTGGAAGCACACAAATAATCCACATGATAGATTTGGGCAGATGACAAGAGTTTTGTAACTTTGCGAGCGAAAACATGCGACTTGCATTTTCCTGACTGGGGCCGTCGAGGCCTGCAGGCTGATTGTTGAACTAAATATACCGCATTTTGGATCCTGACCCTCTTTCGTGTCTTCTAAACATTTTGGCCCTTGACCAGCAGGCCATCACCGTCAACACGCCCACTGTGGGCAGTATCATCGCCATCATCATCGCGCTCTTTGCATTGATGTACTCGGCCTACAACTCAGGGTCGGAGCTGGCCTATTTCTCGCTCTCGAAAGAAGATATCGACAGCATCGACGACGAGTCGAAACAAGAAAGAATAAAGCAGCTGCTCTCCAAGCCCGAACGGCTGCTGGCCACAATATTGATAGGCAACAACTCGGTGAACGTGCTCATTGCCGTGGTACTGAACTACGCCATGAACACCATCTTCACCTTCAACAGTGCAGTGGCCAATTTTGTTGTGCAAACCGTGATACTCACCTTCCTGATTCTGCTTTTCGGCGAAATCATACCCAAGCTCTATGCCAGCAGCCACAACGTGCAGTTTGCCGAGATGGCGGCCCCCGGGCTGAGTGTGATGATGAAAGTGTTCGGTCCCCTGTCGAAGCTCATGGTCAAGAGCACCCTGATTGTGCGCAAGGCAGTGAGCAAGCGCAGCGACGACATCTCGATGGAAGACCTGAACCGCGCCCTGGAGGTGAGCGACTTGAAGTCGACCGACGAAAAAGAGATGCTCAAGGGCATACTCACCTTTGGCGAGAAGACGGTGACCGAAATCATGCGTCCGCGCATCGACGTGGTCGACATCGACTACGACACCACATTCGACGACGTGGTGAAGACCGTGGTCGAAAACGGATACTCGCGTATGCCCGTGTATGAAGAAAGCCCCGACAACATCAAGGGCATGCTCTATGCCAAGGACTTGCTGCCCTACATAGGCAAGCGCGACAACAGCTTCAGGTGGCAAACCCTGCTGCGACCGGTGTATTTTGTGCCCGAGACACGGCAAATCGACGACCTGCTCGAGGACTTCCGCAAGAAGAAAGTGCACATGGCCATTGTGGTCGACGAGTATGGCTGCACTCAGGGTATATGCACCCTCGAGGACGTGCTCGAGGAGATTGTGGGCGACATCGACGACGAGTATGACACCGAGGAGAAATTCTACAGCAAGGTGGCCGACAACACCTATATCTTCGATGCCAAGACCTCGCTCAACGACTTCTACGAGGTGACCGGCACCAGCGAGGACGACTTCGACGACAAGCAACTCGAAGATGCCGAGACCATAGCCGGCCTGCTGCTCAACGTGAAAGGCGACTTCCCTAAGGAGAAGGAAGAAATCACCTGTGGCCGCTGCCAGTTTACCGTGCTGAAGGTAAAAAAATTCCGCATCGCCAAGGTGAAAGTCGTCGTCTCCCCCGACAACGGCAAAGACAACAACAAAAAATAAGACACCACCACCCATGGCCTACGCTGGTACTAAGACATACATCGACGGGACTGTGCTACACATGTGGATGCTCAGCGAGACCTCGCAACAATTGGCCTGCCTGTGTGCTGCCGAGGGACTGCCTGCGCACTGTGAGGCAAAATCGGAATACCGCCGCCGGGAAATACTGGGCGAGCGGCTGCTCGTGAAACGCATCGTGGGCCAAAGCGCCACACTGCGCCACAACGCCGACGACGACCCCTACATCGAGGGGTGCCAGGCACACATCACCATAGCCCACACACGTGGGCTGCTGTGCATTGGGCTCAACGCCACCCACCGCATGGGCGTCGACGTGGAGCGTTACGGGCGGCGCGTGCTGGGCGTGCGCGACTTCTACGTCAACGACGAGGAGAAAACCTGGCTCGATACCGGCGACGTCGACGGCCACATGGTAGCCTGGATGGCCAAGGAAGCCATATTCAAGGCCGTGGGCGAGCGACAGCAAGTGGGCAACTATGCCAGCGACATCACAGTCGACCGTTTTGCCACCCCCCATCGAGGCCAGCAACTCGCCCACCAGGGCGGCTTCAAGGCCACGCCCTACTACCTGCACACCACTATGGGCGACAGGTACATGATCACCTTCGCCTGTGCCAAGCAATACATCCAAAAAACACAAATACACAACCAACTATGAACATCAGAAACATCACACTTGCGCTGGCGGCAGTCACAGCAGGCAGCGCACTGGCCTGCACCAACCTGCTGGCAGGCAAAAATGCCACCACCGACGGCAGCACGCTCATCACCTATGCAGCCGACTCCCACACCCTCTACGGCGACCTGCAGTTTTTGCCCGCAGCCGACCACAAGCCCGGCGAGATGCGCGCCATCGTCGACTGGGACTCGGGCAAGCCGCTGGGCTATATTCCCGAAGTAGCCCACACCTATCAGGTAGTGGGCAACATCAACGAGCACCAGGTGACTGTGGCCGAGTCCACCTTTGGCGGCCGCGAGGAGCTGGTCGACACCTCGGCCATCATCGACTACGGCAGCCTCATCTATATCGCCCTGCAACGCAGCAAGACCGCCCGCGAGGCCATCAAGGTAATGACCGACCTCGTGGCCCGCTACGGCTACTACAGCGAGGGCGAGTCGTTCTCGATAGGCGACCCCAACGAGGTATGGGTGCTCGAGATGGTGGGCAAGGGTCCCAAGGAGAAAGGAGCTGTGTGGGTAGCCATGCGCATCCCCGACGACTGCATCGCCGCCCACGCCAACCAAAGCCGCATCTACAACTTCCCGCTCAAAGACAAGGAGAACTGTCTCTACAGCAAGGACGTGATCTCCTTTGCCCGCAAGATGGGCTACTTCAAGGGCAAAGACAAGGACTTTGAGTTTTCTACAGCCTACGCCCCCAGCGACTTCGGCACCCTGCGTGGCTGCGATGCCCGCGTGTGGAGCTACTTCAACCGCTTCAAGAGCGGCATGGACATGTACCTGCCCTACATTGCCGGCAAGAAGGGAGCTGCCCGAATGCCCCTCTATGTGAAGCCCGACAAGAAATTGAGCGTGCGCGACCTGCAGAACATGATGCGCGACCACTACGAGGGCACCCCGTTTGACATGACCGTCGACCCAGGAGCTGCCAACTACTATGGCGTTCCCTACCGCTACCGCCCTATGGAGTTCACCGTCGACAGCGTGAAATACTGCCAGGAGCGCGCCATTGCCACACAGCAGACGGGCTTTGTGTTTGTCTCGCAGATGCGTGCCAGCCTGCCCGATGAGGTGGGAGGCTGCCTGTGGTTTGGTGTCGACGACGCCAACACCGCCGTGTTTGTGCCCATGTACTGCAGCATCACCGAGGTGCCCGACTGCTTCAAGAGCGGCAAGGCCGACCTGTACCACTTCGACTTTGACGCTGCCTTCTGGGTCAACAACCTGATAGCCAACCAAGTCTACAACCGTTACAGCTACATGATCCCCGACATACGCAAAGTGCAGGGCCAGCTCGAGGACCGCTTTGAGCACAACCAGGCCAGCACCGAGCAGCGGGCACAAGAGCTGCTCAAGGCGAGCAAGAGCCAAGCTGTAGAGTATCTCACCAACTACAGCATTGCCGAGTCGCAAACCTACATGAAGGCCTATCAGGACCTGGCCAAATACCTCTTTGTGAAGTATCTCGACGGCAACATCAAGCACGAGAAAGACGGGAAATTTGAGTACAACCCCTACGGCATGCCTGTGCAGCCCACCTTCGGGGGCTACACCCAGGACTACTACAACACCGTGGCACGTGGCAGCGGCGACCGCCTGAAGGTGACCGAGCCCGAGAAGTGACAATTAAACCTTGAGGGCGAAAAGTGGTCTAACTCCCAAAATTGATGTAAAAATGAAGGTAATAAGATCCATAAGACTTGGACTGCTTGCGGCATTAGTCGCCTTGATGGCCTTGCCGGCCACAGCCCGCACCTACACAAGCGAGACACTCCATTTCCAAATCGTGTATCACTGGGGTGTGATATGGAAACATGCCGGCGACGCACGGCTCAGCATCAAGCGCACCCCACAAGGCTACTATGCACAGCTCGTGGGCCGCACCCGGTCGTGGGCCGACACGTTCTACCCGGTGCGCGACACCCTGAAGTGCACGATGAACAGCCAGTTTCTGCCCATCAGGTATGAGAAGTGCACCCACGAGAAGAACTACCGTGCCCGCGACCTGGTGCAATTCTCCCGCAGCAACGGCACTACCACAGCCCGGTGCACCCGGTGGCGCAAGAGCGGCATCAAGCATGCCAACCTGGCCAACCGCGGCAATGCCTACGACATGCTGAGTGTGTTCTACATGCTGCGCAACCTCGACTTTGGCAACCTGGCACACAACAAGTCCTATGTGACCTGCATCTTCTCGGGCAAAACCAAGGAGGTGCTCACCATCAAGTATCGCGGCGTGCAAGCCATCACCCTGCGCGACAAGAGTCGCCACCAGGCCTACCACATCACCTTCAAGTTCACGCAAGACGGCAAGCGCAAGTCGAGCGACGACCTCGACGCCTGGCTCTCGACTGCCCCCGACCGCAAGCCGCTCATGGTAGTGGGCAAACTGCCATTTGGCGAGGTGAAATGCTACTTGAGCACCGCTGGCAAGTGAAACGCCGCCTGAGGCCGAAGCACCAGCCAACCACAACCGAAACTGCAGAGCGGACCGAAAATGCGATACAGCCATTTTCGGCCCGCTCTGTTGTCCAAATGTCCAAAGGAAGTGGTAAAATTCACCGTTATTTTATTATCGTGTTCTATTTTGCAGTATATTTGCAATGGATTTAACGATACACGTGTCAAATTTTATGCGCAAGTTCAAGTTATTGCTATATTTTGCGTTGTTGATGTCGATACAGGGAATGGCCCAGGGCACAGTATCGCTCGACTCGTGCCGCCGCATGGCCATCAACAACAACAGGGAGATTCAAGCAGGCAACATCAAGATAGAGCAAGCAGGCTACCAGCGCAAGGAAGCCGCCGCGGCCTACCTGCCCAGCATCGACCTTGTGGGTGGCTACATCTACAACCAGCACAAGGTGTCGCTCAAAAAAGAAGACCAGTACCTGCCCATCAAGACCTACAACAGCGCCACAGGCAAGTACGACTTCGGCCTGGTCACCGACCCGGCCACAGGCATGCCGGCAGTGGTCGACGGCTCGATAGTGCCCTCGATGGTGGCACTGCTGCCCAAAAGCGCACTCACGGCCGACATCCACAACATCTTTGCCGGAGCTATCACTGCAGTGCAACCCATCTACATGGGAGGGAAAATAAGAGCCATGAACGCCATCACAAAATATGCCGAAGAGCTGGCCCGCTCGATGAACGACAGCAAAATCGAAGACGTGATCTACAGCGTGGACCAAGCCTACTGGCAGGTGGTGTCGCTCAGAGCCAAGGAGAAACTCGTGCACAGCTACTTGAAACTTGTGAAGAACCTCGACAGCGATGTGGAGAAAATGATGAAGCAGGGCGTAGCCACACAAGCCAACAAGCTGAGTGTAGACGTGAAAGTGAACGAGGGCAACGTGAACCTGACCAAGGTGGAAAACGGACTGGCCTTGTCGCGCATGCTGCTCAACCAGCTGTGCGGCCAGCCCATCGACCGCCGCTATACCCTGGCCGATGAGGACAAGGAAGACATCGAGGGCACCCTGCGCCCTTCACGATTCAACATGGACACAGTCTACAGCAAGCGCCACGAGATAGAATCGCTCACGCTGGCCACCAAGATCTACGACGAGAAGGCCAATGTGACCAAAAGCGAGATGATGCCCCAAGTGGCAGCCTTTGCTGCCTATCACGCACTGAACCCCAACTCCTATAACGGCTTTGAAAACAAGTTTGGATTCGGGTTCTCGGTAGGTGCCATGGTGAAAGTGCCACTGTGGCACTGGGGAGGGCTGTCTAACAAATACAAGGCTGCCCTGGCCGACGCCCGCATCAAGCGTGTAGAGCTCGAAGACGCCAAAGAGAAAATTGCCCTGCAAGTGAACCAAGCCGCCTATCGCTACCAGGAGGCATGGAAGACCTACGAGAAGACCAAGGCCAATCTCGTGTCGGCCAACGAGAACCTGCGCTGTGCCACTGTGGGCTACAAAGAGGGCGTGATGAACCTCGACGAGGTGCTCACCGCCCAAACTGCATGGTTCAAGGCCTATAGCGACAACATCGATGCCCAAATCGACATCCAGCTGTGCGACGTGTACCTGTCGAAGGTGCTGGGCGAGATGAGATATTGACAATCGAAAACAAAAAAAACACATTATATCTACTACAATGGATAAAGCTGATGAAAAGAAAACACCCGCAACCCAAGCTCAGGCGGCCAACCAACAACCCAAGCGCCAAGTGACAGCGCCAAGTGAGACGAAAGCCGGGGGCCCAAGCGCAACCAGGACCCAAGCCAGCGACGTCAAGACCGAGTCGAAGCGCCGTGAAGTGAAGGACCAGCGCACCATCGTGCGCAAGCGCGACAAGGCTCTGCTTGCCGCACTGGGCGTTTTCACGCTCGTGATGGCCTGCGTGGCCCTGCTGGGCATCTTGCTCATTCACGCCCCCAAGGAGATGACTCAGGGCCAAGCCGACTGCGACCAAGTGCGCGTGTCGGGCAAGCTGCCGGGGCGCATCGTGAAATTCTATGTCAAGGAGGGCGACTATGTGCACAAGGGCGATACCCTGGTAGCCATAAGCAGCAAGCTGGCCGACGCCACACTCTACAAGGCCAAGAGCGCTCAACGCGCCGCCCAGGCAGCCAGCCAGAAGGTGGACAAAGGCACTCGCACCGAGATCAAGCAGAGCACAGGCCACATTGTGGAGCAGGCCAAGGCTGCCGAGGACATTGCCAAGAAGACCTACGACCGCATGGAAAACCTGTACCAGCAGGGCGTGGTCACCCAGCAACGACGCGACGAGGCCAAGGCTGCCTATGACGCCGCAAGCGCCGCCGTGCGTACTGCGCAAAGCAATGCCCAGCTGGCCCAGAACGGCAGCCAGGCCGAAGACAAATCGGCCGCCAAGAGCATGGAAGATGTGGCCCGAGGCACGGTGATGGAAGTGGAATCGGTGCTCGAGGACCAAGTGCTTGTGGCTCCCTGCGACGGCGAGGTGAGCGAGATCTACCCCCACGTGGGCGAGCTCGTGTCGATGGGCACTCCCATCATGTCGATATCGCAGCTCGACGACATGTGGGTGTCGTTCAACGTGCGTGAAGACAAACTCTCGCAGATGCCCATGGACACCTTGATCAACGTCACCATACCGGCACTCAACAACAAGAAAACAAAACTGCAAGTCTACTATATCCACGACATGGGCAGCTATGCCGTGTGGAACGCCACCAAGGCCTACGGCCAGTACGACAGCAAGACCTTTGAGGTCAAAGCCAAGCCCGTGACACCCATTGCCGACTTCAGGCCGGGCATGTCGGTGCTGCTCGACGAGCGTTGAGCCACAGCAGTGTGCAACCTGCTAAACAAACAAGAAGACACAGCGTAAACACATAGTCATGATCAAGCAATACTTCAGACAAGCATTCAAGCGAGGAGCCGTCTCACTGGTGAGGCGACAGGTGTTTGTGTGGATGATGGTTGTGATGCCGCTGTTGTGCGCCTTCTTCTTTTTCGACCTCATGCACAAGGGGCCCGTCACGCGCGTGCCGGTGGGCGTAGTCGACCTCGACAACTCGTCGACCTCGCGTGCGCTGTCCCGCAACCTGGGCGCAATGCAGAACGTGGAAATCAAGTGCCACTTTGCCAACTTCCAGGAGGCCTGCGATGCCGTGCAGCGCGGCGACGTGCTGGGATTCATCCTCATGCCTGCCCACCTCGAGGAGCGCGCGCTGAGCGGCAACCACCCCACCATAAGCTACTATGTGAGCTATGCCTACTACACGCCGGCATCGATGATGTACAAAGGGTTCAAGACCATCACCGTGCTGGCCAACGGGGCCATCGCCACCGTTGCCTTGCGCACCCTGGGCATGCGCAGCGAGGCCATATCGGCAACACTGCAGCCCGTGGCCACGCAAGTGCACCCCATCAACAACCCATGGGTGAACTACAGCTACTATCTCAACAGCTCCTTTGTGCCTGCGCTGCTGGCTCTGCTCATCTTGCTGGTCACAGCCTTCAGCATAGGCACCGAGTTCAAGTACGGCACCTGCCGGCAGTGGCTGCGCAGCTCAGGCGACTCGATCACCATTGCATTGACGGGCAAGCTGCTGCCACAGACGTGCATATGGTGCGCCATAGGGTGGTTTATTCAGTTTATGATGTACCGCATCTACCAGTTTCCGCTCAACTGCCACCCCGTGATCATGATAGTGGCCATGGTGCTCTTTGTGCTGGCCAATCAGGCATGGGCCATCATGGCCATGTGCGTGACCCCAAACTTTCGCTACGGCAGCACACTGTGCACGTTGCTGGGTATGCTCACCTTCTCGTTCTGCGGTTTCTCGCTGCCGGGCGAGTCGATGTACAACTGGGTCGAGGCCCTGGGCTATGTGATGCCAGCCAAGTATTACTTCCTGCTCAGCTGCGACGAGGCACTCAACGGGTTGCCATTGTACTACACGCGCTATAATATCGCTGCGCTCATAGGCTTCACCATCTTGCCGTGGCTGCTCAAGTGGCGGTTGAAGAACGAATGCCTGCATCCCGTGTATGTACCCTAACGCAAGAAACTGAAAAAAAGAAAGATGAAACACTGGATAATCGACATATTCAACGTGTGGAAGCGTGAGACCAAGTTGTGCTTCCGCGACGAGGCTGTGCTCATCTTCTTCCTCTTGCTGCCTGCCATGTACCCTGTGCTCTACTCGCTCATCTACAACACCGAGGTGGCACGCGACATCAAGGTGGTGGTCGTCGACGACTGCCGCAGCCAGCTCACCCGCCAGTTTGCGCGCGAGCTCGACGCCACCCCCGAGGTGGCTGTGATGGACTATGTGAGCAACATGCAAGACGCCCAGCGCCTCATTGCCAGCCACGACGCCTATGGCATTGTGTATTTTCCACGCGACTTCTCGAGCAAAATCGAGAACGGGCTGCAAGGACACGTGTCGCTCTACTGCGACATGGGCGTGCTCATGCGCTACAAGCAGATGCTATCGGGCCTCACAGCCGTGCAGATGGACCTGTGCACCAAGATGCAGAGCAGCAAGACTGCGCCTCTCACCTACCAGAACAGCGCCATCATCGAGAGCAAGCAAGTGCCCATCATCAACAAGTCGACGGGCATAGCCTCGGCACTGCTGCCGCTCATCCTGGTGGCAGTCATCCAGCAGAGCCTGATACTGGGCATATGCGTGCTGCGTGCCGGCAGCCGCGAGCGCCGGCTGCGCAACAAGGGGCTCGACCCCATGGACGTGGGCGCTGGCGTGTCGGCCTCGATCATAGGCAAGAGCTTGTGCCACATCTTCATCTATTTCATTCCTGTGGTGTATGTGCTTTTCTTCGTGCCCATGTTTTTCGACTTCCCGCAGCTGGGCGACCCGCTCGACATCTTGCTGCTCATGCTGCCCTTCATGCTGGCCTCGTCGCTGCTGGGCCAGACGCTCTCGGTTTTTGTCAACGACCGTGAGTCGACCTTCTTGGTCATTGCCTTCACCTCGCTTTTCTTTGTCTTCCTCTCGGGCATCTCCTACCCCCGCTATGCCATGTCGAGCCTGTGGACTGCACTGGGCAACATGGTGCCGCTCACATGGGGCGGCAACGGCTATGTAGCCCTGATGTGCGGGGGGGCCGAACTCTCGCAAGTGGTCACCAACTACAAGATGCTGTGGGTGCTCTCGGGCGTATACTTTGTGTCGGCCTACTGCGTGGAGCGCTTCATATGCCGCCCGCGCTACCGCCGCATGGCCATATATGCCAGCATCGACCCCTACTCGCCCATCAAGGAGGAATGCCGCCGCAACGCCGTCGACTACCGCGACTGGTAGCATATAGATTACTCAACATCGCTGCACCACGCAATTGCACCCCCTGGTCCAGACGAAAGAGGGTGACACTTCACTCAAATCTCGTGACGGCCGATTTTTATTTCTTCAAAAATATGTATAACTTTGTGTTTGAAACCAAGCACATCTATTACACAATATGGAAGACTGGAAAGCAAAGCTGGGAGCCGCATTTCAGGTGGCAGTGCCCAGCGACGAGGAAATAAAGCAGGCCCAAGAGCAAGCCGTAGCGGGCGTGCCCAAGGGCGACGCGCTCGCCCAGCAAGGGAAGCACATGGTGAATGTGCTGCTCGACAAGAAAGGGCGCAAAGGCAAGCAGGCGACCCTTGTGACCGACCTGCTGTGCAACGATGCTGCACTCAAGGCCCTGGCCGCAACGCTCAAGAAGCATTGCGGCGTGGGCGGGTCGGCACGCGACGGCGAGATTCTGATACAGGGCGACCGCCGGCAGCAAGTGCTCGACTTCCTCACCGGGCAAGGCTTCAAAGCCCGCATCATATAAGAAAGAGACAGCAGTTCAATCAACAGCAACAATACCCACAACACACCCCCATGGAACAACTGCAAGTAATCAAAGCATCGGCAGGGTCGGGCAAAACCTTCAACCTGGCCAAGAATTTCATCGAACTTCTGCTGTGGTCGAAAGACCCCGAGACAGGCCGCACGCAACTGCGCCCCTGCGGCAGCAACTATCACGAGCACATGCTGGCCATCACCTTTACCAACAAGGCTACCAACGAGATGAAGCAACGCATCGTGACCGAGCTCTACAAGCTCTCTAAAGGCGAGGGACAATATCTCGACGACTACATCAAAACCCACGGCGATAGCAAGGAAGAGATACAAAACCATGCAAAAAGCGCCCTGAAGGGCATTCTGCATGGCTACACCCACTTCAACGTGAGCACCATCGACTCGTTTTTTCAAAGTGTCGTGCGCAACTTTGCCCACGAGCTGGACTGCGACTTCAACTACGATGTGCAACTCGACGAGAAATATGCCACCAGCCAGGCCCTGCGCGTCTTCTTGCACGACTTGGGCCGAACCCCTGGCGCCCCCATCGAGAAATGGGTGAAAAAATATGTAGAAACACTGGCTCATGACGAGGGCAAGTGGAACATCTACAATTTCGACGGCAAGTCGCGCAACAGCCTGCTCAACTTTGCCGAGTTTATCAACAAGGAGCAGTTCAAGGCCCACAACGATGAGATCAGGACCTACCTGAGCAAGATGAGCCACCTCACAGCATTCCAGAAGGCGGTGTCGACACAACACAAAGCCTGCGACGACTATTGCAAGAACTTCGCGCAGCTGCTGCACGACTTCTTGGAGCAGGCCGGCATCGACGTCGTTTACATCAAGTCGGCGCCAGTAAAAAAGCTGCTTGACGCTGCGCCATTGGGTAGCAGCACTATAAACACGCTGCGCAACTATGACGACACGGCCCTTGAAAAGAAAGTGCTCTACAAGGGAAAAGTAGCCCCTGAAACGATCTCAGCCTGCAGCGAGCAGTTTGCTGCACTCCTGGCCGATTACCTTGCCAACTACGACATGTCGCTACTGCTCAACTCGCTGCTCAAAAACATATGGCGGCTGGGGTTGCTGGGCGCAATCAGCACCAAGCTCCAGGAGATGAACCGCGACAACGAGAGTATCATGATATCTGACACCAACGAGCTTGTGGCCAAGGCACTCAAAGGCGGTGTACCCTTTGTGTACGAGCGCATGGGCACGTGGCTCTACAATTTCATGATCGACGAGTTCCAGGACACAAGCACCAAGCAATATGAGAACTTCATACCACTGCTGGAAGATAGCTTGAGCAAAGGCAACGGCAACCTCATCATCGGCGACGAGAAGCAGAGCATCTACCGCTTCCGCGACAGCAACCCCGACATCTTGCAAAATCAGTTGAGAAAAGAGTTTGGGGAGTACTACAACGACTCGACCAAACTCAACACCAACTACCGCAGCCTGGAAAACATCGTCGAGTTTAACAACGCCTTTTTCAAGAAACTGCTCGGCAGTTTCGCCGACTATGAAAAGCTGCAGGCAACCTACAGCAACCTTAAGCAGGATACAAGCCCGGCAGCCCAGGCCAGCGAGCTGAAAGGCTACGTGAGGGTAAACTGCATCTACGGGCCAAAGGAAATGCCAAGCCACGGCGACGAGGCGGCTCCCAAGGCAACCGAGCAAGTGCTCGAGCTCCTGCCGCAATACCTGCTCGACTTGAAGCGGGATTATGGCTTCGAGTTTAAAGACATGCTCATCCTGGTGAACCGCAACAACGAGGGCAAAGACATTGTGCAGAAGCTGTTGAGCCACAATGCCACGTGCGACAAGGACGACTGCATCGACATCGTGTCGGGCGAGTCGCTGCTGCTGAGCAACAGCCCCAGCGTGCGCCTCATCGTGAGCGTGCTGCGCTTCATCGACAGCACACAGTACCACAGCGACGAGGACGACAGCAACGATGCTGCACATGCTAAGACCCCCCAAGAACTGTTGCGCGAGAAGCGGCTGAGCGAGCAGTTTCGCTACAAGATGCTGCACGAGTTTGGCCGTCGACTGCGCGAGTGCGGCGACGAGACGGCCGATTGCGGCAAGCTGCTGTCCCAATGCTTCGACCAAAACAACGCCTTGAGAAATGAAACAGCACAAAAGCAAATCAAAGCCTACAACGAAGAAATAAAGACGCTCATGGCCGACGATGGCAAGGAGATGACCACCTTGACCGGCCTGGTCGACAAAATCATCAAGGAGTACATTGCAGGCTCAGGCAACAGCGGCGACACCGACACAGCCTTCCTGCTCGCATTCCAGAACTTCGTGCTCAACTTTGCCGCCCAACGCAGCTGCGGCGGCACCGTGCATGAGTTTCTCAAGTACTGGGACGACAAGAAAGACAAGGCCGCCGTGCCCTCGGGCAACAGTGGCAACGCCGTCAACATCATGACCATACATGCCTCCAAGGGACTTGAAGCCCCTTGTGTCATCATCCCGTTTGCCAGCTGGCCGATGGCTGACCTCGACGACATCACATGGCTCGACCGCGAGACATGGAAAAAAATCAACAGTGCTTGCCCGCACGCACAGGAGGCTGCCGCAATTCAGAAAGAGGGGGTCGAAATTGTGCCCCCGCTCATCCCGCTCAGCACCGGTCGCATGAAAATGGTGGGCGCCTTCAACAGCTACTTCAAGACACTCTATGAGGAAGACCTCATCGACAAAGTGAACAAGACCTATGTGGCCTTCACCCGCGCCAGCCAGCAGCTGCACCTCTTTGTGCTGAAGCCCAAGAAAAACAAGGGCGACAGGAGTATCGACGACCTCGCCAAGAGCATCATGCCCAAAATCGACAAGATAGTGACCCACTACTGGCCCGAACGGCATCCCGACGATACCGATTGCGACAAAATCGTCGACTACTGGGAGCTGGGCTGCCCTGAGCAATGCCGCCACAAGCCACAAGACGACGACAGCACACAGTGCACCTGCGACATGCCCAGCTATACTGTGAACTCGGCCTTGTCGAGGCTCGAGGTGAAACTGCCCGAGTCGGCCACAGCCATGCAGCAGGCAGGCAACAGCATGCACAGCCTCATGAGCATGATCAAGCGCAAAGGCGACGAGAAGCAGGCACTGCGCTATGCACAGCGCAGGCACCTGCTCGGCACCAATCCCGATGCCACATGGAACCTCGAGCGGGCCCGGAGCATCATCACAGGCATGCTCAATAACCCCCGCACACGCGACTGGTTTGACCCCAAAAACAAAGTGTACAACGAGCGCACAATTGTGGTCAACACAGGCAACGGGCAGCCCCCCGTGCTGAAACGCCCCGACCACATTGTGGTGCGTCCCGACGGCACAACCATTGTGGTCGACTACAAGTTTGGCGCAAGCCACACCCCGGCACAAGTGCGGGCCCACAAGAGGCAGGTGCAGCAATATGCCCGCCTGCTCGCCCAGGCAGGTCACAACAAGGTCGAGGGCTACCTGTGGTATGCCGACAGCAACACCGTCGTGCCAGTCACCCCCACCGGAAATGGGCGGCAATAAACCAAGTCCAATAGTTTTAATTTCTTAAAACTTAACTGTGCAGTCGCGAGAGACCAATCTTTTTAGTAACTTTGTAGATTGAAACAAATGATTTAGGACCAATGTCGATTGATAACATCTTAGCACAAGCCACCGCCCAGGCGGTCAAGGCACTCTACAACGCCGACTTTCCGGTAGAAAAAATCACGCCCACAACAACCAAGAAGGAATTTGAAGGCAACCTCACCATCGTGGTATTCCCGTTTCTCAAGGCGTCGCACAAGCGTCCTGAGGAAACTGCACAGGAAATAGGCGACTACCTTGTGGCCCACTGCGATGCCGTTGAGAAATACAACGTCATCAAGGGCTTCCTCAACATCAGCATCAAGCGTGCGTTCTGGACCGGTGTGTTGCAAAGTGTGGCAGCCGACCCCGACTATGGCTTCAAGAAAGTAACCCCCGAGAGCAAACTGGTGATGATCGAGTACTCCTCGCCCAACACCAACAAGCCCCTGCACCTGGGGCACGTGCGCAACAACCTGCTGGGCTACAGCCTGGCCCTCATCATGGCAGCCAACGGCAACAAGGTGATAAAGACCAACATTGTGAACGACCGCGGCATCCACATCTGCAAGTCGATGCTCGCCTGGCTCAAGTGGGGCAACGGCGTCACTCCCGAGTCGTCGGGCAAGAAGGGCGACCACCTGATAGGCGACTTCTATGTGGAATTTGACAAGCACTACAAGCAGGAGGTGAGCGAACTCATGGCCAAGGGCATGAGCAAGGAAGAGGCCGAGAAAGAGGCTCCGCTCATCAAGGAGGCCCACGCCATGCTCAAGAAATGGGAAGACGGCGACCCCGAGGTGCGCGCCTTGTGGAAGAAAATGAACAGCTGGGTCTATGCCGGTTTCGACGAGACCTACAAGCGCCTGGGGGTGAGCTTCGACAAAATATACTACGAGAGCAACACCTATCTCGAGGGCAAGAAGAAAGTGCTCGAAGGCCTCGACAAGGGGTTGTTCTATCGCAAGGACGACGGCTCGGTGTGGGCCGACCTCACCAGCAACGGCCTCGACCAGAAGCTGCTGCTGCGCAGCGACGGCACATCGGTCTACATGACCCAAGACATAGGCACAGCCAAGCTGCGCTTTGAAGACTACCCCATCGACCAAATGATATATGTGGTGGGCAACGAGCAAAACTACCATTTCCAGGTGTTGTCGATACTGCTCGACCGACTGGGCTTCAAGTGGGGCAAAGACCTGATACACTTCTCCTACGGCATGGTGGAGCTGCCCAACGGCAAGATGAAGTCGCGCGAGGGCACCGTGGTCGACGCCGACGACCTCATGGACGAGATGATAGCTCAGGCCAAGCAGGTGAGCAAAGACCGCAACATCGTGGCCGACATGAGCGAGCAAGAACGCGACAACGTGATGCGCATCATAGGCCTGGGAGCACTCAAGTACTTCATCCTCAAGGTCGACCCGCGCAAAAACATGCTCTTCAACCCGGCCGAGTCGATCGACTTCAACGGCAACACTGGTCCCTTTGTGCAATACACCTATGCCCGCATCCAGAGCGTGCTGCGCAAGAGCGATGCAGCCGACCGTGCAGTCGACTTCGGCAGCTATGAGCCCAACGAGAAAGAAATCGACCTGATACAGCGCATCACCGACTTTGCCGCTGTGGTGAGCGAGGCTGGACGCACCTACAGTCCTGCCCTGGTGGCCAATTACGTGTTTGACCTGGCCAAAACCTACAACCAGTTCTATCACGACTACAGCATCTTGCGTGAAGAGGATGCACGGGTGCGAGCCTTCCGCTTGCAGCTGTCGACGACCGTGGGCTCACTCATCAAGCGAGGATTCGGGCTGCTGGGCATCGAGGTGCCCGATCGCATGTAGAGGCTTGCCGCCGAAAGAAAAGAAAACTGGCACGCTATTTGCACAACACATTTCAAGTATGTCAAGTATAAAACGCATCTAAAACATAAAATTATGAACGGATACAACAACATGTACGACCAAGATCGCAACGGGCGTCCCGCATACGGCTACGGAAGCGCTTCGGCCCTTGAAAACGAGATGACGCTGAGCGCCTATGTGGGCAAAATCATGCGCCGTGTGTTTGGCAAGATGACACTGGGCCTGCTGCTCACAGCCATCATCTCGATGCTGGTGGCCAGCAACCAGGCACTCATTATAACCATGGTGCAGCACAGCTGGATGATGTGGGGACTCATCATCGCCGAGTTTGCCGTGGTGCTGGTGCTCTCGGCACGCATCAACAAGATGCAGGCCACGACAGCAACACTCTTGTTCTACCTCTATGCGCTGCTCACAGGCATCACCCTCACCCCCATATTCTTTGTCTACAGCGGTGCAGCCATAGTGAAGACCTTCTTTATCACCGCAGGCACCTTTGGTATCATGGCCA
>Ga0256406_1001612_pt1 | contig 35664 bp, 26 predicted proteins | sample RumenRJG_03DNA_FD_185986 | JGI IMG/M metagenome (GOLD analysis project Ga0256406, IMG submission 185986) | Bovine rumen microbial communities from Lethbridge, Alberta, Canada - RJG_03 | ecosystem: Host-associated > Mammals > Digestive system > Stomach > Rumen | place: Canada: Alberta | collected...
ATTGGGAGTAGCAAGTTGTACTTTTGTACGTACACCTCGGTTACCACCTCAGTACACGCCAAAAGTCACTTGCCAGCAGAGCTGGGGGATAATTCCGGTCGCAACTCCCAATTATCTGAATGAAGAATGTTCATCCTAACAGAACACTGTATGCAGAAAAAGAAAATAAGATTGGAAATCAGGCTTTCCGAGGAGGAAGCTCGCGTCTTCCAGAACAAGGCGGAAAGCTATGGAGGGAATGTGAGCGCGATGGTGCGTGATGCCGTCCGACGCTTCGACGACAAGCGGACAAGAGGGAAGTTGATGGCAATGGAGGGGCTGCTGCAATACTACAAAAAATATCAACAACAACTCTCATGGCTTGGCGGTAATTTTAATCAGTGCATGCACCGGGCAAATGAACTGGCGTTAGCTGATGAGCTCAACGAGAGTTACTTTCGCTCTGTCATCATGCCGGAGGTTCAAACGGCTGTCAAAACCATCAGAGGCATCAAAGCGGAGCTGGATGCCATGCATGACAATTTGGAACAAACTTAATGCGTAACAAAGTCTTACTTTCCACTTCCTAAACTAAGAACTATGATTATCACAATTCTTCCGTCCTCTGCTAACTTTCATGCCGTAGCCTACAATGAGATGAAGGTCGAAAAAGGCATGGCTACGCTGCTTGAGGCTCAGAACATCTATGGACTGCGGCAAGAGAACTATACGTCTGAGAAGTTGCGGCAGTTCTTCATCGACTACTCATCACGGAACACGCATATCCAGAATGCCCAGTTCCATGTGGCTGTGAGCTGTAAGGGAAATGAATACACTCACCGGCAGCTGCTTGACATAGCGCACCGTTATCTCAAAGAGATGGGGTACGACGAGGAGGGACAGCCGCTGCTCATCTATGCCCATCATGACACGGACAACAACCACATCCATATCATTACATCCCGTGTGGCTCCCGACGGGCATAAGATTGACCATAATCACGAGAAACGGCGTTCGCATCAGGTGACACAGAAGATAATGGAGGGGTACACGGGTCAGAAGCAGGAACCGGAAGTAAACGACATTGTTAAAGAGGCACTTGCTTATCGATACACGTCCAAGGCGCAGTTCTGTGCCATCATGGAGAGCTTGGGCTATGACTGCAAGGATGATGACGAGAAACCGGTTGTACATCTGTATCGTGGCGGGGGAGAGCTGGGTACTATACAGGTGCAACTCATTATGCAGCATGCTCTGAAAGACAACCGCCCCGACAACAGGCGACGTCAGCAGATACGTGCCATCCTTCAGAAGTACCGTAATCTCAGTGCCAACAAAGAGGAGCTCGCTACCCACATGAAGAAGAAGTTTGGCATCAGTCTTGTGTTCGTCGGCAAAGCGGACACACCTTACGGCTACATCCTCGTTGACCATAAGAGCAAGACCGTTTTCAAAGGCGGCGAGTTCCTCAGCATCAAGGAGCTGCTGCAATTCGAGGATACCGCCACTCGGTTTGTCAAGATTGAAAAGACAATCGACGAGTTGTTAGCTGACAATCCGAAGCTCACTACGCTCGACATCAACCGCATCCTCTACCGCCAGTTTGGCACTCGCATCCATAAGGGTACCGTGTCATGGAGTGGGGAGACCATCCAATTACGCACGGAAGTTACAGAGCAACTTCGTCAGAACTATCTCGTCAGCAGAGGCTTGCATCCGTCATCCCACACTGCCATAAACAAAAATTCCCTGCCGCCTCAGAGAGACAACAGGGAAGATGGTGGTAATATTCAGCGACCTATGCCAGATGCCGGAGGAGCCACTGACTCTAACCGTGAATGGGAACTGAACAGTAATATGGATATGTCAGTTGATGACGAGGAAGCACAGAGAAGGAAATGGAGAAGGTAAAATGCACAAAATCAAAGAGGTGCGTGATCGGTGAATTTTAAATGATATGACGCTGCCTCTCTCTAAAAATCATGCATCAATGATGACGAAACGTCCTTTGTACATTTCGTAGTGGTCTGTGGAAGTGGATGTCTTCACGTCCATTGACCGGCCGTCAGGGGATATTTTTACTATCTTTTTAATCCCAACTTCATTGTCGCGGGTAAACAGAAGTCCGTGGGCAATGCATCCACTGTCATTGGATCGTATCTCCCAAAGTCGCAGTGGTGACGGATAAAAGTGGTTGGAAACTGTGATAAAATAAACGTCGTCAACGTACAGCAAGTCAACAACTCCGCAACGAGCTCTCCTGGGTCTTACTGAGAATTTGGCATAGCAGCTGCCGTCAAACCAATATTTCTCTCCGTTGATTTTTGTTACCTCATAGATGCCGTCACCGCATTTCTTTACCTTGCATTTTTCAAATATCTTATCCACTTTGCCAGCATCGACATAGCCCAGGAAAAGTGACCGGGCTTTTATGGTCCATTGCCTGTAATCTGACTCGTATTTCTCCAGTAGCTTCTCAGCTTCGCTAAGATCATTCACTGGCAAAGGTTTGTCATCAGGGGATGGCTGCGTGTATAGTCCACCGCATTCTCCTTCACAGATTACTGCTCCATGTTCGCTGCGCTTGATGATACGGTATGTCTTCCAACCGTCCTCCTCGTGGAAGAAAAGAATTTTATCCCATCTGAGAATGTTGTAAAAGGGAAAGGGGAGGACTTGTGCAATGTCTACAGATGAATCCTCTCCGATAAATCTCGACCGCAACCTGAAATACAACTTTTCATTATAGAATGCAACGGGGAAGCCCTTGATGCGGAATGTATTTGGCCACGACTGGTACTTCTTTCCGTTATATAGGTCCAGGAAGAAAGTCTTCTTGCCTCTCACTGTTACGATCCCGTCGCGGCTGGTCTCCAAGTTGCGGTACTCACAGGGAAGAATAATATTCCCGTGGCGGTCGGCAACACCCTTCAATTCGTTACCTCCCGTCACTATAGGGTAGGCATTCAAAATACTTATATCATCTTTCTGCTCACGATGGTCGGCAACCAAATCCAATTTTCCGTCTTCGGGTTCATCATTGATTATGGGTGTTCCGACAAACCGTTGACTTACGAAAGGAGGGACTTTGTTTATCTTGGTCGTAAACAGTCTGACAGTCTTGTTGTCATAGCCGTTAAAGAACAGCTGCCAGTCTCTGTCGTCGGATGGCAGACCGAAATTCCAATAATTGCCGACGTTGTCGAGGATAACGCAACAGTCCTTGCCCTTGGCGACACGCAACCCCCTGCCTACCATCTGCAGGTGCTTGGCAAGTGACAATGTCGGACGGGCAAGCTGGATAAACTCTGCGTCCGGTACGTCAAAACCCTCTGAGAACAGATCCACTGATACGAGCACTTGGATGGCACCGCTCTTAAAGGCGTCTATTGTCTTCTGACGATCCAGCTTCGGTGTCTGGCTGCTCACAGCCGCTGCTTTGATGCCCATGGAGCAGTAGTAGGCGGCGATATTCTCGGCATGGCTGATGTTCATGGCGTAGACAAAGCCCTTGCGGTCAGAGGCGTAACGATTGAACGAGGCATACAGGTGCTCTATCGTCTTCAGCTGGTTGTATTTCCCGTCGAGTTCCTTGGCGTCGTAATCTCCGTCGGCACCGTATTTTCGGATGGACTTGATGAGCTGCAAGTCTTCAGCATTCTCCTTGATAGTACGGTAGTCGTAAAGGCTCAGCCGTCCATCGACCATGAAGTCGTAGATGCTCTTCGACGTAAGCAGCGTATCGAACAGATCAGTAAAGCCTTCACCACTCAACCGGTAGGGCGTGGCTGTAACGCCGAGCTTCCTGGCATCAGGGAAGGCTTTCATCAGGAAGGAATAGGTTCTGGCAAGGGCATGGTGGGCTTCGTCGATAATAATCAGAGATGGGGTAGAGACCTTACTTTCATCAAGATGACGGGTGAGCCACTGGACTGATCGCACCTCTACCAAGCTCATTTCGTCCTTGCTCAGATACAATGCTAGGGTATTTCGGATCTGTGTAACGAGTTCACGACGATGGGCAACCATCCAGACGTTTTTACTCTCCGAGACGAACCGCTTGGCGACATCAGCAATGACATGGGTCTTGCCGGTTCCGGTGGGCATCTGCACCATCACTGAATGAAAAGACTCAAAAGCCTTCTCTATTCTGTGGACCATATCCGCCTGGTAGGGGTAAAGGTGTATTGTGCGCTCTTCCGCCATAAATTGTTTATCTTGCTTCTATGATAAAACGGATACCATATGGTATTATTGTGTAACCTGAATGGCGGGCAATATCTGTACTGTTTGCCATGAATTTTGGAAATTATTCGCCGACATCCATTTTTAAGAACGTCATTTCCAAAACATGTTTGTTCTTGTGGCAACCCGTCATCTTATATATAATCTGACTTTCTTCTGGATCCCACAAGAACAGGGAACGAGGATGCTCACCATCAAGGCTCTTGCCGGGCTGTATCCTGTACCACCTGTTAACCCATTCACCATTATAGCGTGAACAGATATAAGATTTTACAATTTCACCTTCTCGCCAATCATTGATAAAATGTGGCAACCATGCATATCTTTTTACACGCACATGTATCTCTGTGTCGTTCTCAACAATATCTTTCAATGTGTTGTAATACGTTCCGTCCTTGTCATCTGCCTCATGCTGGCTGCCCTTGGGATAGAAGAGTATTGTATGTACGCCTTTGGCATCAAAGTAGTAGTGAAGATGAACATATCCTACGTTGAGATCCTTGAGTGTCATCTCATAAGCCAGCTGCTTACGGTCACGCTGCCCCATTCTCTTTAACTTCTGCCAAATTTCTTCGTACATTTTCTCATTCTCTTGTTACGTTCATTTTAGCCTCTTGGTAAATTGAAAAATACACTAGGTTTTAAGCATAAAGAAAATTCAACTTAATATTTTGTACTAGGCCAAACATTGTTCTTTTCAAAAAGTAGATAGATACAAATAATTAGCTAGAATGATTTGATATTTCCACCATATTATCAGTGCCGATTCTTCTTTAGCTATAATTGTTAATAGTCAAAGTTTAAATAATTTGTAAGTACATTCATTTCGAAATTATATATTTGATATGCATTTTGTTCATTACCAAACATATTGTCTAATGCATATCCCTGTTTGGTGAATGATATTTGAATTTTATTGTTTATGTTTCTTGCCTTACTAGTTAATACTCTTGCAATTGATTCTTTGTTTGGCAGACAATATTTGTTATTTCCATTAGCAGTAACAATATAATCCTTAGCTTGCACTAAACGTACCCATTCCGTATTGGTATTATGACAACTTCCATGATGAGCTAATGTGGCCCATTCACATTCAAGAGGCTTGTCTTCCGAATAACCAAGTTTCTTTAAAGATTCACATACAACTGATGGATAAGCATCCCCCATCCAAAGGAAACGAAATCCTTTGTAAATAATTAGTAAGGCTATACTACTTCCATTCTCAATGTTGTTGTCTTCTTCGAATCTCTTGTTACTTAACCTTTCGATGGTATCTTTATAATCATAATTTCCAACTGATATTGGCGTATATATATCTTCTTTCTTTTTAGCGTGTGTCTTTTTATTATTTAATAAAGCTGCATAGCTATCTATGGAAGGAGATAGTACAAAGAATTCTAGACCATGAAAATCTATCTTTTTTCCACAGAAAACTTTAATCCAAGCCTTATTTCTTTTTAATAGATAATCACAGATAATATCACTCTGTGAAATGCTTATAGGATTATAAACACTTTGTGTATTATTCCTCCCTGAAGATGTAAATGAAGCATAATTTGTTGTTAGGGGATTGTATATTATGTTATCGGTCTTTGGGACTATATTGAGATCCAAATCCTTTATGTAATTAACAAATCCACCTATATGATCATCATGAATATGGGAAAGTATCCACAAATCAATGCCTTTCCCACGATTAATCAAAGAGCTAAGATATGGTCGAAGTTTTGTTTTATAGTCCTTACTCGTTCCAGAATCTAGTAAAATTGTATATGAGCCATTATTTTCATATAAATTTATAACAATACAATCACCCATATCCATTGGAATAAAGTTGAAAGTTAATCGTTCCATCTATCGAAAATATTTAAATGACCTTTTACTGAACATTCTTGGTCTAAATAGAAGACACCATCGAATACTTTACCTTTTGGGTCTCCCCCCATGACACCACTATAACAATTCTTCTCTATATCTATTGTCCAGATAATGTCTAACTTGTTATTACGTAAATAGTCTACTAATGACTTCTTCCTAATAAGCACTTCGTCATTGTCATTATCCTTATTGTATGTAGAAAGCAATTGCCCGTTCCTATCAAGCATTTGCCCATCGACATCGCTGTATTTCATTTTCATTCCATTTATGAGTTCAAGACATGGTATCTTATATGAGCTACTTATGCCAGAATGGTCATCTTCAATATTTCCATTCAAGCTCTCTACTGAAGGTAGTGCCTTATACCTTGTTAATTTGCACAATTTCATCCATCTGCCTCTTGATTCTTGATTCAGATAGCACTGTGACCAACCGAGTTCTCTTGTAATCATATTTGCATGGGAAGAATATTCTGCTTTGCTGACGCCCCAAAGTCTTTTGCCTTCTAAATCGCGGACTATCCTTGTTTTAGTCGAGCTTTTCACAATAAACGATTCAATGGATATACAAATGTTTCTTCTTTTACCTCCATATTCATCCTCCCCAATTTGTTTAGGCGCCTTTATATTGTAATAATTGTAAAGGCAAAGCCAGTCTTGATTATTACCATCAGTTTTAACTATGTATTTTAGTATATTTGGGAAATCCTTCATCGTGTCGCGCCATTCAACATAAGGCATATTCCAATAAATATATTCAGGCGCGGACATCCAAGACGCAGATTTCTTTAAATTTCTCGATATACATCCTGGATCAAAATTCCTTATATATGCAAACCAAGGCCCCTTATATATTGCTGGCTTATCATTATAGCTATCTTCAACTAAATAATTGTCTGCAAGAATACCCATTATTTCATGATATGCAATCCATTCATATTTCTTTCCTATACGTTCTACCTTAGATGTTCCATTATTAATATAGTAGCCATTGACATGTATATCGTATTGACCGTGCTTGCTACTGTCGTAACCAAGTTCAAAAACCCTCTTAACTATCCAATACCTTATAGGCCATGCATCTATCTTATTCTCATAAGTAGGTTTATCTTTATTTTCGAGATATGTGAAATATAACTTCACCATCTTCTTTCTCTCATCTTCAGTGAAGACGGAATCTAATAAGGCATCAATGGCGGAACGCTCTTTAGTGAAATACTCAACTAATTGTTGATAAAAGGAATCATGTTTATATTTGGAGCCATTTGAAGATTTACCTTGAAGGGCACTATAATATAGTTTATAAATATCGAAGAGTTCTTTCTTTTTCCGGCTTAATGACTTCCAGAACTGAGGCCAAGTTCTATAAGCCTCCAAAGAGAGGTTTATTATTCTGTTGCAACTGCTTTCAACAACATAATGTCCAAAATCAGCTAGGCCTTTGACCACGGACCCAACTATCATATTTTGTACTATTCTTTCGTCTTTTTTATTTCTAGATTCATCATACGGTATTTCGTACTTGTCAATTTCTTTTTTGTTCGGAAATTTAGGTAAAGTCGAACTATAAGGAGGTCTGCTCTTTTGTAGGACGGTTCTGTCTAAAAGACCTCTGTAAACAGCGTAGTCTACTATGCAAGATGCATAGTCTCTTAATAAGATATGACATGGAGGATTCCCTTTCTCAAAAATATTATTATATGTGTAATCCCCAATAGTTTTAATCATTTCATCATCGTCGCACCTTAGAACACATCCGTATGCAATAGCGTACACACGTTCTCTAATATAAAGGTCATCCTGAGAGTCTGCAATCTTCATTAGGTTCAGCAGGGCAGACTTTTGATATTGAAGAAGGTTTATCAGCGCTTTTGAAGTTCTATCTCTCAATCCATTAGATGTTGACGATAATACCCATATTAGTGTTTTGGCTGCCAAATCAGCTATTTCTGGTTTCGTAATTTTTGAGATTTCTGGAGTCCAAGCCCAATCTATAAGTTGTTCTATAGGACTATCAGAGTTACCTGTATAATTATATAAATATGATTGGAACCAACCATCCCTTTCTGACATTGAAATCCTATTCATTATACGGCATAGGTAATCTCCATTAAAAGGATTACCAGGAATGCAGGATAACCGATAAATCATTGTCAACCATTCGTCATCTCCAACACCGGATTCTGATTTTCTGAAATAATTTACCAATTTATTTTGGTTAAGACTGCTTGCAGGCCGCCATAACAAACTATTAAATACTGCTGCCCCAACATAACGGTTCTTTGTAATTTCATAAAGCTCCTTCTCACAAGTTTCAGGTAAGACAATAGCGAGCTGGTCCATAATGCCATATATATTTCTATTCCAAGTATCTCTTTTAGTTGACTTGTCAATGTAATTATCAATATCTTCTTGCGACATGTTTTCAGCAATCTCCATAGCCTCATAAAACTCACCCATTCGTTCATAAGCGAATGTAACATACTCACCATTGTCTCTTTTCGTCATTTTAAGAACGAATTCATCAATGAGATCATTTAATAAGAAATTGCTTTGTATAACTTTATCTTGCAAAAGTTTTTCTGCTTGTAATAAGGGAATGGCGTCTGTGCTGTCTTTAAACATTTGCCTTACAATTGTGTCTATAGATCTTGTTACGACTTTGTGCCGTTTGTATTCGGGCCTTTTCTTGTCAAAGACGCCATCCATCATGCCCTTGTATTCATCGAATATCTTATATAAACCGTACAAGCCACGTTCTAGATCTCCATGCATTTTCTCCTTTACAACTCTACATACCAAATGTAGAAATAAAGGATTTCTGTATTCCTCATTTAGAACAGGAAAATTCGGGAATTTTATATCATAGAATTTACAAAATTGCCTTAATACTTCATATATGTTGCCTGTAAAACCAATGTGTTTGACTAATGTTACATTAGGATTGTCTTTGATATTCACAGGAAGAGTCTCATCCATATATGTATCTCTGACAGAAACGGCCATTGCAACACCAGGATAAGATCTCAATTCTTCTACGAGTCCGGAAAGATTATTCCGCCACAATTCTCTATTCCTTGTTTCATTGATAGCGTCAATCAATATTAAAACTCTGGAGCCTATTTCCAACCCAATCCTATTGAAGCTTTCCATTAAACTTCTAAAATCAACTCGCAATTTTAATTGAGTTATGATATTATCTTCTATGGTCTTGTCACTAGAAAAGTTCCTTGCATGTAATAATATCGTAGGAAGTCCCTTCTTTACTCTTTTGTCTGCAGTGTCAGCAAATAGGTGCGACTTGCCACATCCTGCTTCTCCCCAGATAATTAAGAATGGACTATTAGACAATTTTATCTTTGTCTCATCTAATGTGCTTATAAAGCTGTCAAGATAGTTATAATAAGAATACATAATAGAGACTGCTTGGTCTTTACTTCTCTCGTCTTTCTCTATTTTATCTACTTGATATTTTGCTATAGCTTGGCGAACTTGTTCTTTTGCGGACTTAGCATTTTCATTCAAACTATCTATTTCTATTATTTCGTCAGGCTTTTGAGAGAGATTGGTGTACCATTTTACGACCTCATCTCTAAGGGCTTTTACAACTGGTTGTAATTTTTTATTTTCCGTATATCCGATAATCCTATGTTTATCAAGAATCCAATCGTCAAGTTTAGTCCATAAAGTGTGATAGAAATTGCTTGTCTTAGCAACACAATCAAAATAAGACGCAATATCAAACGTAATATTTACCCCAAGTAAATTACATTGAGACATGTCGTATATGGCCTGTTTGACTTCATCTTTAAAAAATTTTTCATCAATGCCATTTATTCCTACAAAAGAGATGTTCAAGGGCTCTCTGAAATTTGCTGATAAAAGTTTATTTACAGCCGCTAAGGATATGGTTTTAATGACTCTACCTTTTTCCTCTCCCCTAATGCCTTCAACGATTCCATTTAAGATATATGCATTTCCAATTTCCACAAACGCACCACCTCCTGATAAGCCACGCGCATAGACATCGCTTATATCGTCACGTAAAGTTATATAAAAGCTATCTGAATCACCTTTGCTGTTCAACTCGCCCTTACATAAACAATGTTCTATTCCTAAAGTTGCCAGTGGAAAGCCAACAAGCTTATATTCTTTGTTCTCTGAATTATCAAGCAAACACTCAACTTTGACCTTTTGGAATATCCGGCTACTTCTATCTAAAATAATTACAGCAATATCATTTTCCTTATCTACTAACAAATTACTTCTAAGAGAAATTATGACAGAAGTTTCCTCTTGACATTCATGGAGTAGTTGTACTACCTTAATCTTGTCATTTAAAGTACTGCCTAAATCTTTCGAATCTACCACTACGCAATGCAGACAGGTTATTATATAATTTGAATCCTGGCCAAAGTAAAGAATACCAGAGCCAATTGGTTCATTGTCTATTGTTCTTATTGCAACTGTACTATCTTTAACTTGTTCCTCTGTCATCATATCCTTCTTTACTTTTACATCCTCTCGCAAGTCACTTGCTCGTAGCCATCCTTAAAAGAACATTCTTTCATCTTGTAAAATATCTCTTTCTCGTCATTCAGACAAAAATACAGTGTGTGTGAACGTTCCCCTGCCAAGCTTTTACCAGGTAAGATCTTATACCAAGCGTTCACATATTCGTCATGTATACGTGAGAAGATGTAGTCCTTCACAATTTTGACTTCAAGCCAATCATTGATGAAACGTGGCAAACAAGAGCTGCGCCTGAACCTTATATGTATCTCCTTGTCATTTTCAATGATCTCCTTCAATGCATTGTAATACGTTCCATTCTTGTCATCAACTTCATGCTGGCTGTTAGTTGGATAGAACAATATTTCATGCACGGCCTTTGCGTCAAAGTAGTAGTGAGGGTGAACATATCCTACATTGAGCCTCTTTAGTATCATCTCATAAGCCAATAGTTTTCTATTCCGTTGGCTCATGCTCTTTATCTTCTGCCAAATCTCTTCGTATGTCATGCAATTTTCTTCACTATAAATTCTCGGCATGTAGCAAATACCTAATAATCTATCTCACAGATTGCTAAGCCTTTCACTATAAATCCTGATAATACTCTACGTCACCATTGGGGGAATGACGAATCCTCAGTGTCTGACCAATTACTAATCATTGATGTTTATCAAAAATCGTGTTCGTATGTGGTTCTATATTGTTAATTACACAAAGCCACACGTCTTGATGTAGAAAACATTAGAGCAAAATCTTTGAAAGAATGGCCTTCCTAGCTTATATCTTTATTATCCCCCTAGGACATCTCTACAACGCGTTGCCTAGCAATTCTTCAATTCTCTTGCTCATCAATTTTCCTACTCAGGGGCGACAAACGAGGAAGAATGCTTGACGGGCATATAGTGTTTGGGAGTATTGACAGTCCGTTTCTAACAAACCCAACACAGAGATTCGGGAAGTTATCTACTGGTATAATCAGTTCATCTCTAAACCTCATATCCTTTACGGCAATTTCTTTCGAATCGGACAAAAGGTTACTGTAGAGTATATAGCTTTCGCCATGAATGAAAGTCCTTAATGCCTTAAATCTTTTCACACTATTGTATGTCCGTCATCTCACTACTGTTGTTATTCTATGGTTGTATATATCATTGAGCAATCATCTTCTCCTTGTCCTTGCAGTTCTTCTTATCTTCTTTAATTATACTTACAATCTTTGTCATACTAAATTTCCAACTATTTCACCAACATATATTCTAACTCATCGTCAATGTTTCTACAGTTTTGTTATTTTATATGTAGAATGAGATTCTGTATTATCTTCGTTTTCGTTTTGTCTTTCTACCATCTGATGTAAATATGTATAGCCAATTTTCTGAATTAACGAATATGCATCTATGCTAACAGCTACTATCCATCCCTCACCCATCTCTGAGTTAGGATTCCAGCATCTTTGTACATTTCCAGACCGCCAATAAAAAGACTGTGCCATAACGTAACCCTTTTCATCTTCCCATGCAAACATGCCTTTGTCCGAATGTCTCCAACCCAACTGTTTTGCTATGAACGGGTTAAAAGCTATCCAAGTCTCTTTAAGAGTGTACATATAGAAATAGCCACTTCTTCTGACGACTACAGCGTTCCTGTCATAGACAATCTCATCCTTATAGTAGTAATACGATTCTCTTTGAAATAGCGTATCATCAAAGAAATCGGCCTTGTCAACCTCTTCTGAAATAAGAGACATAGTTGAAAGATATTCTTCGACAATAGGTTTGTCCTGCGTTTTAATGAGCCTTGTATGTTCTGCAATAACGACACGCTCTTCATCTATCATTTCAATATTACCATTCAGTCTAACACATTCCTCAGGATGTTCCGTCCAATCTTTATGGACATAAAACATGTCTTTCTTTGCAATTCTCTGAATGAAAGTAGGCTTGGATATTGTCTTTATATGGATGTTCGCAAAGTCATACATCATGAAAACGGAGTCATCATAGCGTCCTATTGGTGAAGGGCTCCCGTCTATAAGCTCAGCCGCTACTTCCATCATTGCGTCAATCGCCAACATTGCCCGATGCTGTGGGTATCTGTATTTTAGATATATCGCTTCCAAATGTCTTTGGAACTGTTTTTCCGCTTTGTCGCTTAGTACTTGAATTCCTACACGTTTCGACAATAGCATAAAACCACGATAATTCAAAGTTTCTATGTCAATGCCAAAGCAATCAGACAAATATTCAGAAATGTTGTTGGCAAAGTACATTGCGCTGTTGACATTATTAGTGTCTATATGCCAAGGTGAGTTCTTGATTGAGATTTTGTTGTCTGGCAATATCATATTGTACACCGACGGTAACTTCCTATATTGATGCGATGTATAAGGAATTCCCAAAAAATCTAAGATTCGGCGTGCATATATTCTAAGAAGATAGTTATCCGCAAAGACGTCTCCTTCAGCTATAAAACGGAAATACTTCAAGTTCTCAGAATGTAGTTCAATAAGATACATCCCTATCTCTAATTTCTTCTTTGGCGAAGACAGCCGGTCAACTATTTCAACATGACCTTTGTCGACAAGGGTTGCCAACAGTATCATAGCCTGCTCAACTATGCTGAATATTGGCAGATTCGAAAGGTAAACGCACCAGTCAATCACTGCGTCCATAACATTCATGTCATTAGGCTCAAAGTCTGGCGTGTCACCCTCGCAAACAGCATCTTCACGAAGAATGCGGTTGATATAGCCAAACTCCTCTGGGAAGAGCAAGCTCTCATCTGTCTTATCAGAAAGCAACGGGAGAAGTTCATCCAAATACTCCAAAAGCCCGTATACATTCCCAGACATTATATCGTTGACAAACAGTTTGATAGTATACTCCCGCCCTTTGTCCTTGTCCACTTTCTGCAACATTTTGCTCGCATAGAACCGTGTCCCTCCATCATAAAACTCAACCCAGCCAGAAGAACTCGATTCTTTTATTGCTTCCATCGCTTTATCCCAAGCCAAATCTTTTTTTCCATTGGTCAAAAGCTTTTCTGCCTCTGATATGAACTTGCCATTTTTCAGCTCAGACCTTGGTTTTTCCTCTTTAGCTTCCTTTTCTTCCAGAACGTCTAACATATCGTCCCTGTTGATTTCAGGACAGTTAGTCATAATGGCATTCCTAAGACGTTGTTTTATGTCATCCAACTTATCCGGACAAATCTTTTTGCCGAGATGCAAATATTTCCTCAGGACATAAGGACTTGGGTCTGTTGGAGAATCTGTAAATAGGTAAATATCTGTGTAAACGGAAAGTAAGGTCAAGTATTCTTCCTCTGTCGAAACTCTTTCCAACAGACATTCTATTACAGTACCGAAAGCATCGAGATATGATGTCAATTCTTTGTCAAGCAGCCATTGGGCAAGTCGAATACCATAACCTATATTGATGTTAAAAGATTCTTCAAGCAATTTGCCTGTTGCTTCCCTGCCTGCAGGATTCTCCGACGCGCCGTATATGTGCCGCAATCTTTGCGTCATCCATCTTATTCTGTCCAAAGCTTGTGTTGGCATAGCCTTGTTTGCATTGGCTATCCATTTCACAAACGTTGTTGGCTGATAGTCTTTGCGGTATCCCACCCCAAAAGTTTCAGCTATCATGCGGTGGAACAAGTCCATCGCATGTTCCGTTTCTCCTACAGCCATCCATGCTTTCCCTTGTTCGAACAGTTCAGAAGCAGCACCGTCAACATCTTGATTGTCAAGCATCACTGCCTCAATGTCATTTAACAAAGTAAAGCATTTGCCCTTATCTGCACCAATGTTGACAAGTTCTACGACAAGCATGCGTTTGGATCTTGAATTTGCGCGGCATGACTCGTCATTGAAATAATCTGTGATAATGTCCACGAATGAGTCTATTACTCCACTGTCATAGTGCTCGACCACTGAAACCAAATACTTATAGAAATCCGCTCTTTGGTAGGTAATAGCATTAGCATAACGGTTACGGGAGTTAAATGGAATCTTATCACAGAACGACAAGTATGGCTTTGCAAGCGAAAGAAGTTCTGCTCCACTTGAAGTACCTCTCCTTGCTTTCCCTCTCAACACTGCCAAATGCAGGACCATCTTGACATAAGTGTTCAACAATGGCGAGTCAACATCCTTGTCATCATTAGGAATAAGTTTTGACAGATTAAGATTGCAACCCAAAGCTGTGGCAAGGTCAACATAGAGGATTCTGTCTCTTAGAAGGTCAAACTTGTCCTCTATGCTTGGCATGTGATAGTCATCCAGTTTATTCCAATCCACGCAGTCTAGATATTGTCTTGAAGTCTCAGCCTTTTCCATCCGATAGCTTATAAGTGCAACTTGTAGATTGCAAATGCTGCTATCTTTAGGACAAAGCTTAATCATTGAACCATAATATGCGTCTAGTCTATCTTCATCCCGTCCGGAGCTCAGTATCTCTTTTATTGCTCGAGTATAACAACCAAATGCAACATAAGGAGCATCTCCCCTGCTTAGGTCTAAAGAATGAATCAAGCTTTCAAGTTTGACAAACCTGTGTTGTGTAATCAAGGTTCTTGTATATGCGATGACTGCGCCACAATAAAAAGTATTTTCATCATATCCATCATCGTGATAATCCGAATACTGTTGCAGATAGTCTGCGAATTTATTGTAGTGTTCCTGAACCTTCTGATATGGCAATAGGAAAGCGGCAGTCTCAATCCATTTCTCAGCCAATTCCTCCATGCCTCCGACTCTGTTATAGCCATCTACTCTTTCTCTTGGGTCGTTGCCTATAAATTCCGGGTAGCCTAAATCTATGAGTATGTTCGCCTCATCTATGTCGCCAATGTCTATGAAATTCCTTGCGAACTCGAGTGCGGCATATTGGCTACAAATTAAATCTCTTCCAGCGTGTATTTGGAACTTTGCAAGACCGATGTCGCCTTCCTTCAATAAGTATGGTACAACATTGAGACTGCTATAGTTTTGATTGCCCATTTGGGTTATTTGATAGCGCATCAACAGGTATCTCACAATGAGATATGGATCTTTTCTGTCTCTGGCTATTGCCAATCCATAATTGACATCCTTAACGGCATGCCATAGTGGGCGAAAGTCGTGTATCTGTCTGGTCAGCACGTCTGGTGTCAACTTCCTGATAAACTCGTCATACTCATGGGCATTATACAGATAATAACCTTCATCCCATTTATTGACCACCTTGGAATTGGCTACATAGTTAGCCAACTCCTTATAGTAATTAACGCCTAATTGCTCATCGTAATCGCCTGTCAGATTGTTAGTCGATGTCTTGTTAAGTAAATACTGCTTGAAGGAGTTGTGGAAGAATCGGATGGTATGACTTCTGCTGTCCTTATCGAATAAGTGGAAAAGTAACCTGCGAAAATCCATTTGAACTTGCTCGTCGATGTTCCACTCTTTCACAAATCCCAACTCAATTTCTCCATTGACCCTCGATATGAGTGCCAACAGGTGCTTCAAGCCAGCATTACCAACGACAACATCTGAAAGAAGGCGGTCATAGTAGGTCTCCACGTTTCCTTCGTATGGTGGAATCGCGTTTATATCAATACTTGGTGAATTTTTGAGTATATTCAGGATATACCTTAAATACAAGGGGTGTCCTTGTGACTTGCTGTAGCACGCCTGTAGTACATCGTTGGTTACAGCGTCTCCCAATATCTTCTTAACGAGTTCACCCGCTTCTCCCTTAGTGAATGGTGACATCACTATCGTAGAATGGCCTAATGTGTACTCCCTCAGCAGTTCACCGCCCCTCGGCAAAAGCTTGTCAAAATATTGGCTGCCCAACACGAACACTATACCATTAGGCAAGTCTGTCAGTGATGGGAGGACTTTAATAAGGGTATCTGTACATTCCGTATACTCTCGTGTAATGTGGTCAAGGCCGTCTACTATTATTACTGTTGGAAGGTTAGCCTTTATTGAAATCTCTCCAATTTCCTCCAGAAGTTCATAGAAGCGTTTCTTTAGCTGACCTTCATCGTCAAACGGCAGTACCCTTTTGTTGTTGTTCTTGCTCTCACGCTCCAGTTCGTGAACCATGTCAAAAAGGAAACTGGTGCTGTCACCCCTGTGCCAGTCATTATTCTTGCTCGAAGAAGGTTTGGTGAAGTCGAAAGCATAATAGCGGATAGTCTTGTTGGGTATTGACTTCGCCCATTGCGTCAATATAGTAGACTTGCCAGAACCCGGTGTACCTTGAAGGAAGATATAACCCTTTTCTTTGTCCTCCAACTGCTTGTTAAGAGCGTCTATTGCCCTTCCAATAGGCTCGTATGAAGCCATAGGTACCGTTAAGCTGTGGTTGAATCTTGTGGTCATCCTTCCTTGCCAACCCAAGGCATTGATGATATTGTCTTTAGTGAATACAGCCTTTCGGTTCTTGTCAGCTACAGCCTGTTGAATAAAGCGATTAATCATCAAGATGTCATCCTGTCTTTTGTCAATCAGGCTGTTCTCAACTTTTACATCCTCTACTATATATCCGGTTTCCAGTCTGAAAGTAGGCCAAAATACCCGCCATTCATCATCCGTTAATGTCGAGACAACTTTCAAGTCGTCCAGAGCGTCTTGCCATTTTGCATCAACCGGCTGGTCATTGCAAAGATGTCCGACGACCTCGTCAGCGTAGTCAACGAAGCTTCCAATTATTACATTCTGACTATTCCTTACGCTATTGGTACCTTTGCACTCCTTGTTAGTCAACAAGATTGCATGGACAGTTTTGTCTGGATAAAGTTGCTGCAATTTCCGCCATCCGTCTACAGCCTGTGCTACAAGCTTTTGAAATGAACTGAATGTGAAGTCAGCATCTGTGATTGTCCATTTCACTTGGTAACCATAGACATCATCTGTCGTCACATAGCAAATGTCATCCAGTTTGCCCACATTCTCCTCTGCGTCAGCAACACGAATCTCCACCAAGTCTCCTTGAAGAATGTGGTCATACACTCTCCTTGAAAACTCGTCATACTGCGGAACGTAGCCGCCCATTGCTGCACGCTCACCTGTCGCTGATGGAAGTATATCTGTCATATGCGTTTTTTAATTTTATGATTTCGAATAAGAAAAGCAATCTAAGGGTTTTGTAAGATCGTCTGCCAATCTTTTTTGTGCAGCTTCACCAGATCCAAAATTCTCTGCTGTAAGCGCTATTTTATTATCATCGAAATATTTTTTTACAGTAAAAAAGTATCGAGAGAAAAAATCTTTTGTCAAGGTCTTATAACTTATACCCACCTTTATTATAGATGGAAGTGCTTTAATTATACCGCCGAAACCTGTTGTTTTCCAAAGGATATATTTTTGTGGTGCTTCATATTCTTTTGCAAAATTTTCTTTCAAAGCGGAGAAAACATTCAGCAGAATTTTCAGGATTGCATAGTCCTTATTCTCAATAAAATAAGATCTTAACGCCGTTCCATCATCGTCTAGAATAACGTCATCTCCATATCTCATGATGTTTCTGTCCTTTTCAGGGTGTTTTGAGTATAGCGTCATTACAGCCTTAGCGAAAGAACCTTGTGACAAAGTTGCCTCAGTTTGTCCCTCTTCCTTCTTGCCTAACATTTTCAATCTATTGTAAAAAGGGGATTCAGGCATACTGTTTAGCGAACGAGCCAATTCATGAGCTGTTTTCTGCGGGCTTCTCCTATCTGTTACGCCAAACAAATCAAAAATAAGACTAGAATTTACTTTTGTTTGCTTGCTATTAATTATTGAAAATACATATGCTTCCTCCTCGGGAGTAAGATTGAACATAAATGCCACAGGCATTTGGAATTGTGAAGAACCTGAATAGTTCTTTAATCCTAATAATCTATGTTGCCCATCAAGGACATCACCAATAGGAGAATCATCGTCAAAGATTATTTTCTCATTAATGATATCTGCTTTATCTGTATCTACGCTAATAATAATAGGTGTTGGGAAAATAGCATCAGATTTGCTACAAAAAGCTGAGATTTCCTTGACTCTTGAATTCGTAGCATCTCTTTGTACACCATTTCCCTCTAGTGATCTTCGGGAAACATGAGCTATATTGATAAGCACATTAGATTCAACAGAAGCTAGGTAAAACACTCCGGCTGGTTGTATGACTTCAATAATAGGGTATGACTTTTTCATTCTAAACTAAATTTCAATATTATCATCACCATTATCATTTACAGCACGTTCAGCCATTTGCTCTGAACTTTGAGTATCTTTGTCAGCATAATCATCAATTTCAGGATGATTGTCTTTACTTTCTACCATTATTCCTATACTGTATGAATAAGCTGCCACCGAGACAGATAGTATTACGAATGTGAATTGTGCCCAGTCAATATGCCAGTTTGATGAAACACTTAATTCAGATGTTGCAGGATTGATAGATGAAAATGAATAAAATACACCACCAAATACCAACACAAGTATCGCTACAATAATAGTGACTATCCTAAGATGCGTGTAATGCCATTCATGCTTAAGGAAGTCTTCAAATAAAGGATAGAGTACAGAGGCAACAAGCACTATAGAAAAAGTATAGAAAGTACCCGCCCTGCTATCGAAACTTAACGAAGAACATACTTTGTCTAAAAAAGAAACATTTTGGAGATTATTAGCCTGTGGTATATCAAATACTGCAACTTTAATGACATTTATCAAGGTACCAATTAAGGAAAATCCGACAGTAAAAAGAAACCAAAGAATTGACCTGACTATATTAGTCTTACTAAAGAATGTTTTCAGAGGTATCCAAAAACAATTCCACAATTTGCAAAGAATCCATTTTATGAAATCCAAGAAAGTTTTCACAACTTTTCTACCTTTTTCTATTACCTTCATAAGGGATTATTTATTTTCTTGATGTATTCTTTATCAGCGAGTGCATGATGAGTTTAGGCATCCAAAGCAAATTCTCAGAGGGAGAGAAGCAAAAGAACTGGAAAACATGACGAACAGACCTCATTCCTGTTTCTATAGAATGTTTCCATCCGCCTTGCCGTTCCTTTCGACCGTACTTTCCGAAGTTGCCGTACCGCAAGACTATAGCCAAGATTTTATTAACATACCTTTTATCGTTATCTGTGAGGGAGTAGGGGAAGAACTTTGTTTCCATCCCAAGAACTTCTGTCAGCACAGCACCGAAAGCTTTAAAAGAACGGAACAAGCCGAGCCGTTCTAGTTTGGCGGTAAGTTCAGAGACCACTATCTCTTTGTGTTTGACCTCAAAGAACATCATCCAGTCGATAAACTGTCGCAAGGCTATACCTTCTTTCAGGAAGTGGTGGTAGATATGAACAAACAGATAGATGGCATTGAGCGTTGGAGGCAGTGTCGGTACCCCAACACCATCTATCTCCACATGGTCAAGAATTTCATCGAAATAGCTGTCTATGAGCTCATCCCAATAACGTTGTCTGCTGCCACTTGCGAACATTGCCGTATGATAGTGCATCTCGAAGGGAATGCCATCCTTGGTAAACTCCCAATGCTGGCCGGAGTGGTCGTCAGTCATTGTGACATCCTTTTCCAATAAAGATTTAGCCCGTGCCCAATCTTTCTTGAATACGTAGAAGTCCACATCTCCGCTCGTCCGTATTTCAGGTGAAGGGTAATAACGTGAGTTCGGGATAACATACCCTGTCCGCATTTGCTTTCACGATTTCTATATAGGCAACAACCACTGTGCCCATCCCCCTCAAGAGGGTGGGCGCCGTTGTAGCCTGCGAAGTTCCTGAATTAAGAAAGGAGGGTCAGAAGAGTGGGATCACGCTCCTCTATATCGAAGTCTATATTGATGGCGGGCTTCTTCTCAAAGAAAGAGTATGCAACCAACGCTGAGAGCACATTCATGCAGAAGTTGAACACACTGCGATGCCTTGAGTGGACGAGCTGCGCTACGTTTTTAAGTTCGTCATTGATGGACTCTATCACAGACCGCTTCCGCAGCATTAGCTTGTCATACAGAGGCATCAGTTTGTTCTTCATGTTGCTCCTGAAGCCGGTGACCAGGTTCAACCCATTGCTGAACAAACGGTCAAACAGAGTCTGTGAGATGTATCCTTTATCCGCATACAATTTACCGAACACGTTGTCTGCCAGACGGTTAAACACATCCAGGTTCCGGTCATCAACATTGGCTCTGGTCAGCATGAAGTTTAACAACTCGCCTTTCTCGTTGCATATCAGATGCAGTTTGAAGCCATAGTACCACCCCATGGTGCTCTTGCCCCTTTCGGCATACCCCTTGAACACCTTGTTGCTATGGATGCGCTTGTTGTGGCATACCGGCACACAGGTACTGTCCACGAAGCTGATGCCAGTGCACTCACCGAAACAGAACAACTGAAGGAATAGCATCATCTGTACAGAGACGCGGCTCTCCACCTCCACGAAGCGATTATATGAGAGTTGGTCAGGGAACAGGTCTGCCAGGTGCGTCTTCACGTAGAACAGGTAATAGTGCTTAAAGTTGCGGAAAGTGTTGAAATGGAAATAGACGAGGATTGCCATCACCTCAGCGTCACTCATGAGGCCCTTACGGTTGCGGTGCTTACGTCCATCGGGGGCCTTGAGGGAGTTTTTTGCGATCTCAGCATCATATTTTTTGCAGAAATCATCGATAATACAGAAAATTTCAGTAACTTTGTCCTTGGATATCATAGGGATAATTTTTATTGTTATTTGATTATTTTGACACTACAAAGATAATAAAAATATCCCTAATATCCAAATATTCAAGCAATTATATTTAGTATATTATCAATAAATTTTCATCCGAAAAGAGGGGGGGGGAAGTAATCTCGCTTATCCCGAACTCACGTTAATAAGACGCAACAGTCTGACCCTTAAAAACAAAAAAGGCGATGCCGTTGTCATGCATGAACTTTGTCAGCATAGCAACAGCATCGTCAGTTTTTACATTCCGCCGGACAATCTTCGTATACGCCCCCATCCAATCCATGACATCGTCCTCAGAAGGTTTATTGGGGATTTCTCCAAGCCTCTGAATCCCCTGCCAGTAAATTCCGACGATGGTCTGTTTCTTGGCAAAAGCTAAAAGCTCTTGCCAAGAAATTTTAGAAATACATGCAGGTATGTTATCTATTGGATACAGGCACCAACGTAAAAATTCTATATTTGTGTCCTTTTCCAACCTTCTAATCCTTTACAGGGTAAATAGACAATAAGATTATCGATTTTTATACATATTCTCGTAATACTTCTGATAGTCTCCAGATGTCACATTGTCCATCCATTCTTGGTTATCGAGATACCAACGAACAGTCTTCTCTATACCTTCCTCAAACTGCAAACTGGGCTCCCATCCCAGTTCCCGCTGGAGTTTACGACTGTCGATGGCATAGCGTTTGTCGTGTCCTGGTCGGTCGGTAACATAAGTGATGAGGTTTTCGTCCTCTCCTTCCTTGCGTCCGAGCAAGCGGTCTACAGTCTTGATGAGCACCTTGATAATATCAATATTCTTCCACTCGTTGAAACCTCCAATATTATAGGTGTCGGCCACCTTGCCTTTGTGGAAGATTAGGTCGATGGCACGTGCATGATCCTCTACATACAGCCAGTCGCGCACGTTCTCACCCTTACCATATACTGGCAATGGCTTGCGATGACGGATATTGTTGATGAACAATGGAATCAACTTTTCAGGGAACTGGTATGGACCATAGTTGTTAGAGCAGTTGGTCACGATGGTTGGCATACCGTATGTATCGTGGAAAGCGCGCACGAAGTGGTCTGAGCTCGCCTTAGATGCAGAGTATGGAGAGTGAGGATTATACTTGGTAGTCTCTACGAAGAACTCCTCGCCGTAAGCCTCGTGGTTCTTACCGCTGGAAGCCTTGGTTGTGAAAGGAGCAGGAATGCCCTCAGGGTGAGTCATCTTCAATGCACCGTAAACCTCATCGGTAGAGATGTGGTAGAAACGCTTGCCCTCATATTCCTCTGGCAGACTCTCCCAGTAAATCTTGGCAGCCTGAAGCAGAGACAGGGTACCCATCACGTTGGTCTGAGCAAAAGTGAATGGATCCTTGATACTTCTATCTACATGACTCTCGGCAGCGAGATGGATGATGCCATCAACCTTGTAGTTCTGCATCAGCTTCAACATCAAGTCGAAATCGCAGATATCGCCCTTAACGAAAGTATAGTTAGGCTTGTCCTCGATGTCCTTGAGGTTAGCCAGATTACCAGCGTAAGTCAACTTGTCGAGGTTGATGATGTGATACTCAGGATATTTGTTCACGAAAAGCCTTACTACGTGTGAGCCGATGAAACCAGCACCGCCCGTGATAATGATATTCTTCATTGTCTTAAAATTTAAAAATCTTTATTTTCTGTTTCTTTTTCAATGGGCAAAGTAGCAGTATTCCATTCATATCGGCTGCGATATAGACATCCAAGCCTTTAATTACCACTTTGCATTCATAGACTGAATGAACCATACAGTTCTTGCAGTCATATATTCTGATGTCCTATCCTATACTACAACGATATAGTATAACTCGTTTTAGGACGGTATAGTTTATCTTTTATCCTTTCTTTAAAGATATAATTCTTCACTCATAAAATATTTCCATATCATCTATGTCAAGCCATCTTCCCCTTGCCAAAACCTTACATTGATGCTCATTACCAATCACAGTTTTTTCAAATGCATCAACTTTTCCGGTCAAGACCGTATATGCGGCTATTACAGTATTATCGGGAACTATTGTATTCTTCATAATCCTACATCCATTCGCTATCCAAGTATTACAACCAACAGAGATAGGACCATAACCTTTAACTCGTTTACCATCAGACCTTATCAATCGGTGAAAATCTGTATCCATAAATAAACAATTCCAACCTATAAGAACATTATCATTAAAACGAATATGGTCATAACATACTAAACGTAAAGTCGTTGTAGCACTGAAGTTTTTACCAATCTCAATAATAGAATTGTTTCCTGTTGTTATATACGAATTATTGCCAATACTACATCTTCCATTAAAGATGATTTTTCCACGCAACTCCAACATTATTCCTGTATTAGGATAAATACTTACCTGATTATTACCCAACCTAATCATTCCAGTAGTTACCCCCCCCCTGAATCGTTATAGAACCTTTCATTAACTTTAAATGAGGCTTATAAAGAAAAATTGGTAATTTTACAGCCTGTCGAAACGGAAGATAATGAAAATTAAAATATATAGTCGGGATGATGGAACGTAGCACCCAACGATTCCCCTTTATTTTATTAATAATCTTTTTAATCATATACTCACACTTATTACATCAGTATAAAGAGTGTATAAAGTATTGTATTCTTCACAAATCACTCTACTTTCTGATGTTTGATCAGCTATTTACTTTTATTTTCTATTGATTCTAAAAACTCATTTTTATCAATATCAATTTATTATATTGTTTCTTTTTTAAAGAAAGGCAGGCTCCATACCAAGAGCCGAAAAGTAGCTTAATAAAATAAGCTCCAAGCATTTCACTTGCCATAATTATTTCCTGCTTAAAATTCTAAATTCTTTCTTAATGTTTCGTCTGTTTCGCTGAGGATTGAAAGCAGATACTTGCCATAGTCATTCTTCAACATAGGCCGTGCATTCTTTCTCAATTGTTCTGCAGTAATCCAACCTTGGCGGTATGAAATTCCTTCCAGGCAAGCCACCTTCAAACCCTGGCGTTTTTCCAAAACTTCAATAAAGGTAGATGCCTCAGAAAGGGAATCATGGGTTCCAATATCAAGCCAGGCAAATCCTCTTGCCATAGTCTGTACCTTCAACTGCTTATCCTTCAAAAACTCCTGGTTTACGGTGGTGATTTCCAACTCACCACGCGCAGATGGTTTAATATGCTTGGCTAATTCCACCACCTTATTAGGATAGAAGTACAAGCCTACCACAGCATAGTTGCTCTTTGGATGCTCAAGCTTCTCCTCAATGCTCAGGCAATTGCCTTGCTCATCAAACTCTGCTACACCATATCGCTCCGGATCGCTTACTCGATAGCCAAAAACGGTAGCCTTGTTATTCTGTTCTGCATCTACAACTGCCTGATGCAGCATCAGATTTAATCCTGCACCATAGAAGATATTATCGCCTAATACGAGACAAGCAGAATCATTACCGATGAACTTCTCCCCGATTATGAAAGCCTGTGCCAAGCCATCTGGTGAAGGCTGCTCAGCATACTCAAATTTCACACCCAGTTGACTACCATCACCAAGCAATCGCTTGAAGCCAGGCAAGTCGAATGGAGTTGAGATAATCAGTATCTCACGGATACCAGCCAGCATCAAAACCGAGATAGGATAATATATCATCGGCTTGTCAAAGATAGGTATCAACTGCTTGCTGATACCCTTTGTGATAGGATACAAACGTGTACCGCTACCACCAGCTAATACGATTCCTTTCATATTTATTGATTATTATTTTAAACCCTGTCTGTCATTATCCTCAAACCTGTCAGCTAGCGCTTCCTCAAAGCTCCAGTTAAACTGATAGCCACAGCTCTTCAACTTCTCACCACTGATATTGGTCGAAATCTGGAGTTTTTTCACTCTCGCAGGACAGATACCCATTGGCGAACCAAGAAGCATGGTAGCCTTTGCCTAGGCATGATAACCCAGTTAAGAATATCAGGTACAAACTGAGTCAATCCTGTTACCTTCTTCATTGCCTCCACGATGTGTTGAATGGTATAAGCAGGTTCAAAGCAACAGTTATACAACTCTACACCATGCTCATGATGTTCCAAGCGATACAGCATGAAGCGAACCAATTCCTTTATATAGATGCAAGCCTTGATGGTATCCTTTCTGCCAGGATAAGCAAACTTATGACCACGGATTGCCCAATACAATCTGGTGAAGTTACCATTCTCACCCCTTCCGAATACCACAGTAGGGCGAACAATGGTAAGCAGGCGATTTTATGCGCCAGAACTTGAAAAAATAAATTACCTTTGCAATTTGAAAAGCAGAACTGAAATCTTTGTACCGATTGGTTAGCTTAGAACAATATTTCTAATTCGCTCTACATTTTGTTTTTCGTAGTCATCGAGTAACTCATAACCTGTATCATTCTGATGCGAATAAAGCTTATCAAAATAATCTATTACAGCAAAGGGAGCACCTGCATCACTCGCCTTTCGTCCATAAGGAGTATCAGCATTATACTCCATTCGCATCAAAAGGCTATCAATACCGACAATTTCTCTAGTTTCAACATTTCGTTCCTGTGCCAAGGCATATTTATAACAGACATTGAAAAGTCCCAAATACTTGACAACTTGATACCTCAACGTATTAAACACGAATTTTGCAGCATACCTTACAGCTTCATCTACACCCTTGGAGTTTATATAATAATTCACAGATCCAACAAAACCTTGCTTCAAAAAGACCGAAACAAGATTAGTCAATAGACAATATCGGTCTCGTTGACATTCAATAAGTTTTAAAAGTTCCCCTTGCTGAGGTAAAATAGATTTTATTTTACCAAATATAACCTCCAAACCACTTTTCTTAATATATTTTGATCCATTATAAAATGAAATAAAACAACGCAATACCTCCTTTTCTTGTTCTGTCATTCTTTTTACTGACTGAAACAAATAGTACTTGTCCTTTGGCGCAATCGTCTTATATACATCCAATATTTGACTTGGTAATTCTCCGCTATTTACCATGTCAGCAATCCATTTCTTTTCAGAGATTTCGCGTTCTGTTAGATAGCAATTATCTATAAAAGGAATATCAACTGATGTCTTTGGAGTATTACTGTCAAAGAACTTATGTCCTAGCTCATCTGTCGCTTCATTTTTTATGGTTAAGAATTCTTTATCAAAAACAAACACACGCCCCATATAATGGTGAATAAACCTTCCAGCCCGCCCTTCAATATTTTTGGCATCGAAAGGTTTCAGTTCTTTCCTACCTTTTTTATGAGATAAAACAACCATGTTTTTTGCAGTTGTATTCACCCCTTCTGTAATTGTTGTTGTTGAGATTAAGACTTTAAGGACACCATTGTTGAACAAATCAATTATTTCGTTTTGAATATATTTTGGCACAAGGCCATGATGCACCCCTATGCCTTTTTTCAATGCCATGGTTACAATCCATTGCGCCCCCTTCTTATTTTTAAACAAGTCTTCTAAATGTTGCAAGAACATACCCATGTTTTCAGACTCAACATCAGGTAGTAAATCATCTGCTAAAAGTTCCCTTGCATAATTCTCTACTTGAGCTTTTGTTGCTGTATAAACTATAACATTTTCATTATTGTTAACCAAAGAGCACACTAATTCCTTAAAACGTTCTTTTTTGCTTACTGAGGTAAAATTTATTATAGTTTGGGTATCTGGTAATTTTATTTTCTTCGACGATTTCAACTCTACCTCTTGTTTTCCAACGATTTCTAATGTCCCATAATCAACAAAAGACATGCCACCCCAATGAAGAAACCTTTCTATGGAAGACTCTGGATTATTCTCGTCAATTTTGATATATGGGCCAGTTAATAAGCAATCTCTACTGCACTCCATACCAATTTGAGTCGCAATTCGATAAGCAACATCCCTTTCATTTTCTCTTTGTTCATCATCTACCAAATACTCATTATCAATTTTATAAACTTCGTCAACGAAAAAGAAATCGAACTTTAGTTCTTGATGCTTATCCATAAAAGACAAGAATCGTTCTGGAGTATAAATAAACAAGTTATGATGTTCCTGAAGTTCAGTATCACTCAGGGTATGTACTTTATATCCCTGTTTAACCCATTGATAAGAAGTATTATTATATATCTTTAAGAGATTTTCAGAAAGCAACGCTATTGTTGGAAATATAAAGCAAACATTATCATATTGCATCTTTCGCAGAATTTCATAAATCAAGAAAGTCTTACCAAACGATGTTGATGCAGACAAGAAGTAACGATTACTTTTGCCATTTTCAAATCTATTTAAGACATTCATTTGATACTTATGCAATTGCACATCATCCGCAACACATAATGATGCCTCTTCAACAAGTACCGGCAAATCCTTGATATGGAAATCTACTTCAGACTGTTCTAAGTCATGCTGAAATTTACTCAACATAACATAGTATTGAGGAACTCCAGCTTCATTTGCTATATATCTAAGGAAATGCAAATCAGAACTTGATAACTCATTGCCTTTTATCGAGTCAAAGTACACACAGACTTTTTGCACCAAATCTGCATCTACATTTTCTCCTCGCCTCTTTGCATATATTAGCTTAATTATATTACTTGCTGATTTGATAATATCCATTTTCTTACTTGATCTTTAATATCTTTTGCTACGCTCACAGGTAGCAAGATGAAAAACAACGAATATTCTAAAGAAAAATTTATGTTTAACTGAGAGAATCTATTATTTGTATAGTCAACTACACTCTTTATAATTTCATCATAAGACTTGCCTTCATCATTAAAAACCACGAGCATCGGATACACAAAAGACATTCCATTATTACGTGCTACCTCTGCCAAGTTAACTGTAGGGTTATTCCTAAAGGCATCTAGTATTGGAGAAATTGACACTTTAGAATTTACAAATGTCTCATAATCCTCCATTGCGATAAAATTTTTATTTAAGTAATCATCAGAAAGACTAATGTTTATTTTTTCTAGAATTTGATTTACACCAGTCCTAAAAGACTTATGAAATTTCACTTCTCCAAACCAGAGTTCTATACTTCCATCTGATTTTAGCAACATTTGATAAGTATCAAATCCTTTTGTTTCTGAACTTTCTAAAGGATTATAAAAATGTCCTCTTGATATAAAAGTTTCTGCACCATAGAAATGTTGCAGCATAAGAAAAAGTAAGACTTCGCCATAAAATCCATACTTAAGTTGTTGTTCCTCTGTTGCAGCACGATCAAACTTCATTTTACTAATTAAAGCTCTTTTTTGAAGGGTATCTAACTTAGTTAGATTAATAGAACTCTCATCGAAAGAATATTCAATAATACCATAATAAATAATCTTAGACAAGTCGCCATCAGAAGTCAACACTTGATAACATTTGTCTGACAATGTTGAAACTGTAATCTTAGGAATTGAACTTCCTGTATTGGGCAATGAATATTTTAATCCTATACAATGCTCCATTAAATTTTTTAGTGAATCTCTCATCTTTAGATTCGATTAATTATAAACATAAGTTTTTCTTGTAAAGCAAAATAAATCAAGTCAAACTCTTCATCACTTCAAGTGATTTTCTTCTTTCCACTACCAGCACCATATTATATTAATTATATATCTTATTTATGTCCTAATTTAACTATATTATATTTCCATCGCCAAATAGCGTGATAAAGCCGAAACCACGGCTCCCACAGACAGACATTCACTTGGGTAATAGACTACCATGCGTGCATCCCTCACAAGCCGCTGGAGGTTGGCTACTAACTTAGAACGAGAAACACCGCTGAGCAACCGCTCGTCATATTTCCCGAAGTTACCACCAGCCATCATCTCCCGCATGAGTTGCTGATCATAGCGCTTGCTCGGCATGGTGATATAGAAATAACTGACAGTTGTCTGTCGCCTTACTTCTTCGTGATGTGCAGAAAGCGGGTGATACGTCGGAGCAAACTCTTGTCTTTGTTGTCAATGTAAGCATCAAGTAGCGTGGACTTGCCATGGAGTGGGGTAATATCATAGTCGGCAATGGCAGCGGGTATCAGGCAGCTGTTACCTTCTCTCAGTACGATCTCGTCCCCGGTCTGCCGAATCTTTATCCTACAGTCACCCTTGATACACATGGTGATGATAAAGCTGTCGTATTTAATGAGGTTACGATGGAATGTTTCCGACAACTCCACCACACGAACACTGAAATACTCTGAGTCGATGACATGGTTCGCGCAGTCGTTGTCCTCTTCATAGACCGTACGGTAGTCGTCAGCAACCTTGAAGTCGAGTGCTTCTGCCGCCAGCTCCGTGTGCAACTCACGAGGTTTGCCGTCGAGTCCCGGACGGTTGTAGTCGAAAATGCGATAGGTCAGATCCGAGGACTGCTGGATCTCAGCCAACAGGATACCGCTGCAGATAGCATGCACACGCCCGGCAGGGAGATAAAACACATCGCCGGGCTTCACCTCATGCTTAGCCAGTACTTCGATGATGGTGCCATCCGCCACACGCCGTTTGTATTCCTCCTTCGTGATCTCTTTTTGGAAGCCAGCATAGAGATAGCTCCCTGGCTCCGCGTCTATGATATACCACATCTCCGTCTTCCCCGACTTGCCATGCACGCGTCGCGCCATCTCGTCATTCGGATGCACCTGGATAGACAGGTCCCGCTTGGCATCGATGAACTTGATAAGCAGGGGCAATTTGCCACCATTATTCTCTGCTACGCTCTTGCCAAGGATATTCTCCGGAGCCGCATCAATGACGTCGATAATCGACCTACCTTTCAACTCTCCATTGGCGATGATACTTGCACTCGATGGTATAGCACTCACCTCCCATGACTCGCCAATAGGCTCATCAGAGGGCGCCAATCCCTTATAGGGTCTTAATCTTTTTCCACCCCAAACCACTGTATGCAGATTGGGTTCAAATAACAATGGATATAGCTTCATATTATCCTTGTTTTTATTTTAACCTTTCCATACTGACAACACTAATAATCAATCTTGTAGATCTTTGTGACAGATACAGATTAAGATTACAGAGTCTTATTCTCGTCTCGCTACTATGAACATCTTCCAAAGCCCCATTGTCTGTATGCCAAATCTCTTCGTTATTCCTAATATTTTCAGCAAGTCGAACTTAAAATTCCAATTGTTTTCTTTATAACTCAGCAACTTGAAGTCATCCCAACTATGTAATCATGGAAACTTTGGTATTTGCTATATTATTCCAATTAATTTTGTTGTGAATATTCCTTTATGTGCTGCTCGTCCGATAGAGGGCAAATAAGCAACTGACCAGACTTTTCAGAAACGATATAATTGTGAAGCCCAACAATAACAGCTCTTCTCTCGTCTGCCGTATGGACTATTGTATTTGTGCAGTTGTGAAGCTCAACATTACCAACGGTAGCATTCTTGTCATCATCATTAGGTAACAGAGTATGCAAAGATCCCCAGCTGCCTAAATCACTCCATCCAAATTCTGCGGGAAGGACAAATATGTTCGGAGACTTTTCCATAACCGCATAGTCAATGGAAATCTTTTCACATTTAGGGAAAAGCACCTTCAATTCCTCTTTTTCCTTATCTGTGTACAAATAAGGGGAAAGTTCATCCATTATTCCTGTAATCTGTGGCGCATAAGTTTCCAATTCATTAACAATTGAACTAACGTTCCATACAAAAATACCAGCATTCCAGAAGAAATTACCATCAGCAAGATACTTCTTCGCCAATTCAAAATTAGGCTTTTCCTTAAAAGCCTTTGCCTTGCGAATTTCGTCAGTTCCAAAATCTTTCGAGGCTTCTATATAGCCATAACCTGTCTCCGGCCTGGTTGGCTTCATCCCAAGAGTCACAATAGCATTACTGTTTGCAGTAAAGTCCAAGGCAACTTTTATGGTACGTCTAAACTCTTCTGTGTCAATAACAAGCGCATCAGAAGGTGTAACAACTATGTTGGCATCTTTATCATCTGCTTTTATTTTCCAACACGCATATGCAATGCAGGGTGCCGTATTTCTTGCTTCTGGTTCAGCCAATATATGGCTATTTAACACCATAGGCAGTTGCTCCTTGACAATGTCTACATACTTTTGCGAGGTGACCACCCAAATATTTTCATTAGGGCAAATATCTTTAAATCTATCTGCCGTCAGTTGGATGAGAGATTTTCCTACTCCCATTACATCTATGAATTGTTTGGGGTAGGTCGGAGTGCTCATTGGCCAAAAACGGCTTCCAATTCCGCCGGCCATAATAACTACGTGATTATTCATAACTCTTTAACATTGTCAAAGCTCGTTCCCTGTCTTTGCTGAACACATAGAAAGTTATATCACTGTGTGTTCTTGACGATGATACTGAACTGTTATCTGAAAATGGCATAGCATCAAGAACGAAGAAATCAATAGCATTCGCTTGAAGATATTTCGTAAGATCTACAATAGAGAACATACACACTATAATTCAAAAAATGTGAGTAGAGAGCTAATCCTCTTAAAGGACACTCTCTACTCACGGTTAAACACTGAAGACAGATTACTTCAGTGTGCTCTGATACCACTCATAGAGTTTCTTAACACCGTCTTCAATCTCGACCTTGTGGTGCCAGCCGAGGCTGTGGAGTTTGCTTACGTCGATAAGCTTGCGAGGTGTGCCGTTGGGTTTGGATGTGTCCCAAATGATTTCGCCTTCGAAGCCGACCGTATCCTTTACGAGATTAGCCAGTGCTTTGATAGTGAGTTCTTTGCCTGTTCCCACGTTGATGTGGCAGTTGCGAATCTCGCCGAGTGATGGAATGGCACCGCCACGGCCCTCTGAGTTGTTGCGGTTCACCTCACCGTCAGTCTTCACGCCATAGAAGACACTGGAATATTTCTCTATGCCAATGATATCGCTGAAATCAACATTGAGCAGCACGTGAACGGAAGCATCTGCCATATCCTCACTCCAAAGGAACTCACGCAGCGGGCTGCCGTCTCCCCATAGCGTGACCTTGTTGTTGTCAATGCCGTAGAAATCGAGTGCTTTGAGGATGCGCTCTTTCGGACATTCACCATCAACATTGTCCTTACCGATGATTTCTGCGAGCTTAGCGGGCGGGTTGATGGGGCGCTTGTTCATGTCTGTACGGATGGCATCCCAGTTGTCATCATGAATCAGCTTTGCGAGATAAATCTTGCGCATCATAGCTGGCATGACATGAGAGTTTTCCAAGTGGAAGTTATCATTGGGGCCATAGAGGTTCGTTGGCATCACGGCGATGTAGTTAGTGCCATACTGCAGATTATAGCTCTCGCACATCTTCAGACCGGCAATCTTCGCGATGGCATACTCCTCGTTGGTATATTCCAGTGGCGAGGTGAGTAGTGCGTCCTCCTTCATCGGCTGAGGTGCGTTCTTCGGATAGATGCAGGTAGAACCGAGGAAGAGCAGTTTCTTCACTTGGTGCTTGTAGGCCTGCTCGATGACGTTGCACTGCATCTTCATGTTCTGCATGATGAAGTCGGCACGGTACAGCGAGTTGGCCATGATACCTCCCACGAAGGCAGCAGCCAACACTACGGCATCGGGCTGTTCCTGATCAAAGAAGTTCTTTACGGCGAGCTGGTCGGTGAGGTCGAGCTCTTTATGTGTGCGGCCCACAAGGTTGTTGTAGCCGCGCTGCTTCAAGTTGTTCCAAATAGCCGATCCGACCAATCCGTGGTGACCGGCCACATAAATCTTAGAATCTTTCTCTAACATAATAATTAATTAGTAATTAGCAATGAGCAGTGAGCAATGCAAAATGAAAAATTAGCAATGAGCAGTGAGCAATTAGCTAAATTAGCAATTAGTAATGAGCAGTGAGCAATTAGCTAAATTAGCAATGAGCAACTATGCTGATTACTTACCAACTTTAAGTGTTTTTGTTATAGCAATGAGAATTCGCAATATTTCTTGGCAATCTTCATACAATGACTGAAATTCATTATCAGTAATGAATTCGGATTTATGCAGCAAGCGAATCCAATACCGACTTTCATTGCATTCCTTCAACGAAATATAAAGTTTAGCTTTAAAGTCGTCCTTACTGATAGCGAATTCTGCCTCTGCAATGTTAGCTCCAATACTTGTACCTGAACGTAGCAACTGCTTACTCATGACAAACTCTCTTTCATTCTCTCTTGTGGTCAAATACTTATAGAGCTTGACAATTCGTAAAGCAAAATCTTCAGACTTTACACTAACAGTATTTTCAGCTTTCATTTTATTACTAATTGCTAATTACTAATTTCTCATTTCTCACTGCTCATTTCTCATTGCTCACTGCTCATTTTTCATTGCTCATTTCTCACTGCTCATTTCTCATTTCTCACTGCTCACTTCAAGTAAATTAGCTTTCTCTTGCGAGAAAGCTAATTTACTTGACGATGCCTTTCTCCAGATATTCCTCAAGGTTCACCCTCACTTTCGCTGCGGCATCATCTGCTGCCACTTTCTTCATATCGCTGTCAACCATGATCTTGACTAGCTCCTCGAAAGAAGTCTTGTTCGGGTCCCAACCGAGGTTAGCCTTGGCCTTAGTAGGATCACCCCAGAGATTGACCACATCCGTAGGACGATAGAAATCTGGCGATACCTCCACGAGCACCTTGCCCGTAGCCTTGTCGATGCCCTTCTCGTCAGCACCCTCGCCCTGCCATTCGAGCTCAATGCCCACATAGTGGAAAGCAAGCGTAGCAAACTCACGTACAGTATGTTGCACACCTGTAGCGATCACGAAGTCATCCGGCTTCTTATTCTGTAGAATAAGCCACATACACTCCACGTAGTCCTTGGCATAGCCCCAGTCACGACGGCTGGAGAGATTACCGAGGTAGAGCTTATCCTGTTTGCCCTGCTTGATTCGTGCTGCAGCCAAGGTGATCTTACGCGTGACGAAGGTCTCGCCACGACGCTCACTCTCATGGTTGAAAAGAATACCATTGCAGGCGAACATGTTGTAAGCGTCACGGTACTCCTTTACAATCCAGAAGCCATACTGCTTAGCCACAGCGTAAGGAGAATAGGGGTGGAACGGCGTATTCTCATTCTGCGGTACTTCCTCCACCTTACCATAGAGCTCCGATGTAGAAGCCTGGTAGATGCGGCATGTGTCAGTAAGACCGCAGATGCGCACAGCCTCCAAGATACGGAGCACACCTACAGCGTCAACATCAGCTGTGTATTCCGGTGAGTCAAAACTCACCTGCACATGGCTTTGAGCAGCTAAATTGTAGATTTCTGTCGGCCGTACCTTACCAACAAGTGCAACGATGCTCATTGAGTCGCTAAGGTCAGCATAGTGTAAGTGAAAACCTTCCTGACCTTCAAGATGTGCAATACGTGGTCTGAAATCCACCGATGAACGACGGATAATACCATGCACATCATAACCCTTACTCAGCAGCAGTTCTGCCAAATAGCTGCCGTCCTGTCCTGTAATGCCCGTAATGAGGGCAACTTTTCTTTCTTTCATTAATTTTATAAACTTATTCTTTCAATTTTTTATCTAATTACTGATGCTATTCTCTTCGCCACAGTATCCCATGAATAATCATTGATATATTGTTCTCGTCGAGCAAGAACATTTTCAGAAAACGATTTTTCATGAAGTGCACGTAGCATTAGATGAGCCAGTTCGTTTGGATCATCATTCTTTAGCAGAAGACCAGTTTCTCCGTCCTTGATAAAATATGGCATTTCCTGGCGGTTCCTTCCTATGCAAGGCAATCCGAATGTTAGGGCTTCAACGAACACAAGTCCATAAGCTTCGAAATAGCTTGGCATACAGAATATATCACACATATTTAAATACTTTGCCTCTTCATCAAAAGAAATTTGTCCAATATAGTGATAGCCATTCACTGGACTTTTTATAGGGTTGGATGATGGACCAATAACATATAGCTCTACATTCTCTCCACTTTCACGCAGGAGTTTGAAAGCTTCATAAGTTATGAATCCACCTTTTCTTCTAAAATCCATTCCTATGAACAATATTTTATTATGTGTTTTAGGCAGCGGGTTTATCAATGCCACATCAACATTAGTCCCCCCCCCTGCGGAATGAACGCAATGAGAAGGCATGCCGTTGTGTATCAACCAATCTCGAAGCCAATGTCCCATTGTAAAAAGACCCGATGAGTTTGCTATATAGTCTGAATTTTCGATTAATTTGTAGCGATAACGCAAGCTGCAAAGCCAATTATCTATAAATCAGTTTATATTTAACTTATTATGTTTTGTCATTTCATTTATTATTGTTACATTTGTAGCGGTAA
>Ga0256406_1001613_pt1 | contig 35663 bp, 29 predicted proteins | sample RumenRJG_03DNA_FD_185986 | JGI IMG/M metagenome (GOLD analysis project Ga0256406, IMG submission 185986) | Bovine rumen microbial communities from Lethbridge, Alberta, Canada - RJG_03 | ecosystem: Host-associated > Mammals > Digestive system > Stomach > Rumen | place: Canada: Alberta | collected...
AGACCTTTCCTTGTTGAAAACGTTACCGAACTACAAGAAGTACTTGGCCGGAGGGGTGGAGTGCGACCACATCAAGACCATCTATCCGACCATCACCTATCCCGTGCACACCTCTGTGGTGACGGGATGCTACCCGGACAAACACGGCATCTATGGGAATTTGGACTTCACGGTCGGACTGCACAAGCAGCCTTGGGCGTGGGACCACAAGCATGTCAGGCGTCCCGATATCTTCGACATGGCCAAGAAAGCGGGATGTACCACCGCCGCGGTCTTCTGGCCGGTGACCGGCAACCACGAGCATATCGACTGGCTGTGCGATGAGTACTGGCCCCAGGGGCCTGAGGACACGGTCCATGAGGCGTTCAAGCGGATGGGTTCCTCGCCCGAGGTGCTCTCGATCATCGACCGGTACGAGCCGATTCTGACCAACCGGGTCCATCCGGGTTGCGACGAATTTCTGATCCATGTCGCTGCCGACATCGTCACGCAGTTCCAGCCTGATTTGCTGGCGATCCATCCCGCCAATATCGACGCCTACCGCCACCATACGGGTGTCTTCACTCCGCAGGTGGACGCTGGTGTCATCGAGACGGACCGCTTCATCGGCATCATCATGGACGCGGTGGAGCGGGCCGGACTTCTGGAGTCGACCAACCTCTGCCTGATCAGCGACCACGGGCAGATCGACGTGGTGCGCAACCTCTGCCTGAACGTGAAACTGGTGCAGGCGGGACTGATCCGGTTGGACGAAAAGGGAGAGATCAAGGACTGGGACGCCTACGTCCTCAGCGGTGGTGCTTCCGCCCTTGTCTATCTGAAGGATCCTGCGGACAAGCGGGTCTGGCAGAAGACGAAAGATCTGCTGGACGGCCTGTGCGCCGAGGGTGTCTACGGTATCAGCCACGTCTACACGGAAGAGGAATCGCGGCGTGAGGAGCGGTTGGGCGGTGATTTCTCCTTTGTGCTGGAAACCGACGGATATACCTCTTTTGCAGACAACTGGCTGCCCCCATTGGTGCGGTCTTTCGACACGAGCGATTACCGGACCGGGCATGCCACCCATGGCTATCTGCCGGACAAAGGACCCCAGCCGGTCTTCCTCGCCAAGGGACCTGCGTTCAAGGAAGGCTTCCGGACCGGTGTCCATCCGATCGTCGACGAGGCTCCCACCTTCGCCAAGGCGCTGGGATTCGAGATGCCCGACGATATCGACGGAAAGGCGATGGACGAATTGCTCCGGTAGGGGGAATCATGCGTACGGTTCTTTCTGGAGGAAGCGACCATCCGGTGGTGCTCCTGACGACGGGAATTGTCTACATGCAGACGAGCTTCTGGTGCGGGGCCGCAAGCCAGCCGCTGCACCTGTCGGTGATGCGGCCGCGAAGCCATTTCTCGTATGACGATACGCTCGCCGACTACCCCTGCCTGGTATTCCTGGCAGGGGGGTCCTTCCGTGAGGTCGACTGCAATGTCTGGATGCCGGAACTGCTGTATTACGTCCGCCACGGTTTCGTCGTGGCGAGCGTAGAGTACGGGACCACCTTCAAGACCAGATTCCCGGCCCAGATGGAGCAGATTTCCTGTGCCATCCGCTATATCCGGGCCAACGCGAAGGCGTTGCACGTCAAGAGCGACGAGATCGCCATCATGGGAGAATCGGCCGGCGGCTATTTCAGTGTGCTGTCCGGGCTGTCCGGAGCGTCGGAGCGCTATGGAAACGGGCTCTACGGCCAATATCCGAGCGGCGTCCGCTGCGCGGTGGGGCTGTACCCGGTGACCAACGTGCGGACGTTGGGCTTCGACCCGGAGAAGCAGGAGATTCCGTATGACGCCTTCTCCTACCCGGTGTTGGCAGAATCGGTAGACCCGAAAGTCTCCAAACCCATCCTGCTGGTGCATGGTACGGGCGACAGCCAGGTCGCCTCCAGCCAATCCGAGGAACTGTACGTTGCCTTGCAGAAGGCCGGGGTGCCCTCCGACTTGGTGCTGGTCGAAGGAGCGGAGCACGCCGACCACCCGTTTTTCCGGGACTCCGTGAAACAGACGATCCTGGAATTCATCGCAGCCCACATCTGACGTGGAGACATGCGGCTTTCCTAATATCCCCACGAGGCTCCTCCTGTCGGAGCGATTACCCAGTCGGAGGCGCTATCGGTGTCCGTCTCGCCAAGACGCTGCATGCTCCTGGTCGAGGTGCTGTGGGTGGAGTCGACGGCGGAGGAGGGCAAGTCGCTTTCCCATCCACCCAGCTCGACAAGCCGTTTGATGGCGTTCTGGGTGGAGCTGGTTCCCCAGCCTCCGTACAGGTCGCTCTGCCGGTTGCTGTAGACTAGGGCGTCCAGCACCTCGGCGTTTGCCGATGGGTCGCCCAGCAGGACGATGCAGCCATTGTTGGAACCAAGTCCTGCAAGGCTGGAGCGGTAGGGAAGCTGTTCGTCTCCGGTTTGGAACTGGATGACGATACGGGTTCCCGGCCAGAGGTACTCGTCGGGAAGGACGCACCGGTCGTTTTCCCATCCTGGGGGGCCGTCCGCTACTGTCAGTCCGCTGAGGGAGCCGGGTTTGACGCACAGGAGCTCGACCCGGTCAGGCTGGCTTTTGGTCCCCTTGGTGGTGCATTCGCTGATCAGCAAGGTGGCAGGATGCTCGTTTTTTCCCCAGAGGGGGACGGTGAAGTTGCAGCTGTTCCCACGCCCGTCCTTGACCCGGCCGTTCAGGACGGTGGTCCGGTCCAGCGGAAGCGCCTTCTGGAAGTATACGTACAGCTCGTTCCCTTCGACAGCCATGCTGGCGATGGCGATGGGACTTTCTGCGCTCGAGCCGTTGGGGGAAAGCGGTTCGTCGAATACCAACCGGGCGCTATCGGAAGCCGTCATGACCGCAGAGACGAGGGACGGGGCGTGCAGGTCCCCCAGGTTGGTGAGGGTGGCTTGCGGGTTGCAACCGGCCAAAAAGAGCAGGAAAGTGGCAAGATAGGAATGTCTCATATCCTACCATACGGTCTTTTCCGCCATTCTTGTCGATTGACCGCGCTGGAGCCAATCCATACACTGGATGCAGCGGAGATTCGATATGGCGAAATTGTGGCAGAAAAACTACTCGCTGGACACGCTGATGGAGAAATTCACCGTCGGCAGTGATTATCTTCTCGACCAGCATCTGGTCATCAGTGACGCGCTTGCTTCCATGGCACACATGAAAGGTCTGGTGAAAATCGGGTTGTTGACCCAAGAGGAAGGGGAGACGCTGATGGAGGGGCTCCGCGAGGTGATCAGGTTGCGCCAGAGGCATGACTTCCCGATCCAGAGAAGCGACGAGGACTGTCATACGGCGATCGAGAACTTCCTGACCGAACGCTACGGCGACGTCGGTAAGAAGATCCATACCGGCCGCAGCCGCAACGACCAGGTACAGGTTGCCTTGCGCCTGTGGATGCGCGACTATGCGCTGCGTCTTGCCGGGGAGACGCTTTCCTTCGCCAAGGAACTCCTTGCGTTCGCCAAGCGCTACGAGTTCACACCGATGCCGGGACGTACCCACATGCAGATCGCCATGCCCTCGTCGGTGGGTACCTGGGCCGCCAGCTTCGCCGAGGAGCTGATTGATGAGACCGGCCTGTTGCTCGACCTGGAAGGCCTTTTGGACCATAGTCCGCTGGGGGCGGCCGCCAGCTACGGCGTCCCGTTGCCGCTGGACCGCGCCTACACGGCGGGCCTGTTGGGTTTCAAAGGCCCGCAACGCAATGTCCTCTACTCGGTGGATAGCCGGGGCAAGTTCGAAGGGATGTTGCTTGACCACTGCGACTATATCGCCTTGACCATCAGCAAGCTGGCGCAGGACCTGATGCTCTTCACCCTGCCCGAACTGGGCTATTTCTCATTGCCGAAGGAGCTGACCACCGGCAGTTCGATCATGCCCCAGAAAAAGAATCCTGACGGTCTGGAGCTGGCCCGCAGCCGCAGCGCGATTGTCGATGGGGACGCGGCAACCGTCAAGGCGTTGGTCAGGGCGCTCCCTTCCGGCTACAACCGGGATTTCCAGGACACCAAGGCTCCGTTGATCGAGGGCGCATCGACCACGTGGCTGCTGGTCGCCATCATGGCGCGCATGGTCAGCCAGCTTGAGGTCCACGAAGACAAGCTGAAGGGCGCCTGCAACTCGCTTCTGTACGCCACCGACTTGGTCTTCCAGCGGGTCAGGAATGGTGAGACCTTCCGCGACGCCTACAAGGACGTCGGCCTGCACTTGGAGATGGTCAAGGTTCCCGAGGATATCACGGCCGCCCTGAAGAGCCGCACCAGCATCGGTGCCCCAGGCAACTTGCTGTTGGACGCGACGATGAAAGACGCCTGTCTGATGGAAGGCCTGGTCAAGGAGAAGGAACAGCTGGTCCATGACGCCTATGAGCATCTTTCGGGGCTCGAAGGGGTGGACACCATCGAGTTGTAAACTCCTTCCCCTCTAGCAAAACGGGTTTTTTTGCAGTAGGCTACGAAGACCTACTAACAATACACGGTGATACACCGTCACCGAAAAGAGGACAGCGAGATGAGTATCGTAAAGCCGCACAAGCTTGGGGTAATTGCCGGTCCTGGCAGTGAGTATTTCACGAGCAAGATCGTCAAGCATCTGCGCCGATTGTATGTGGAACGCTATGAGAAGCTCTCTTCCGCGCTGGCGAAACGCCATGGGATGTCGGAAGAGGAGGTACTGAAGGCGGTCACCCTGATCGACGATTTGGACAGCAAGAGCATTCCGAAGGCAAAATGCCCGACCAGCTTCCAGATTCCTGATTTCACCGTCAAGGTGAAGTATACCAGGTTCGCCAATGGAGAGGAGAAGGCGGAGCTGCTTGATCCTGTCCGGGGGCTGCGTGTCTACATCATCTACGACATGGCAAACGAGGAACCTGTCGCGGTCGCCGGAGCCGATGAGCCGATCAAGTTGTCGGTCAACGACCATTTGATGTTCCTCTTCACCACGATCAACGCCGTCCATCTTGCCGGTGCCGACTCGATCACCTTGGTCCTCCCGACCTATCCGTATGCCCGCCAGCACAAGAAAGCGAGCCGCGAGGCTCTTACCGCCAGCATGTTCGGCCATATGTGCGAGATGCTGGATGTCGACCGCATCATCACCCTGGACATCCACAGCCGTGAGATCGAGAACAGCTTCAGTCATATCAGGTTGGAGAACCTCCATGGTTCCTACCAGACCCTGATCGCGCTGCACAAGATCATCGATTTCAACGACCCCGACCTGGTGGTCGTCTCCCCGGATACCGGTGCCGTCAGCCGCAACAAGTTCTATGCCCAGGCGCTCCATCGCCCGCTTGCCATGCTGTACAAGGTGCGCGACTACTCGCAGGTGAGCACCAACGCCAAGAACACCAACATCAAGTCGATCAACCTGCTTGGAGATGTGAAAGGAAAGACGGTCCTGATGGCGGATGACATGATCGCCACCGGAGGCACGATGCTGATGGCGATGCGTGAGCTGAAGCGGCTGGGTGCCAAGCGGATCATCTGCATGATCAGCCTTCCGTTCTTCAACTGCGGGGCTGTCGACACCTTTGACGCGGCCTACAAGGAGGGCGTCTTCTACCGTATCATCGGTACCAATGCCGTCTGCCACGGGCATGACCTGCTGGATAAGGAGTGGTTCGTGCAGGCCGATGTGACCGAGCTCTTCGCCCGCATCATCAACCGTCTGCACCATGGACGCTCGATCAGTCCGCTTCTGGACAACCGCAAGTTCATCCAGATCCTCATCAACAATAGCCAGGGCATCAAGGACGAGGATCTTCCTGCGTCCGCGACTGAGGCTGCGGCGGCTACGGACCCGGTCCGCGCATAGACGAACAGTCAACGCGGTACCGGGACTCAGCCAGAAACAGGGGTGGCCTTTCGGAGAGGGGCTGCCCTTGCTGGCCCGCCATAGCTACTCAAGGAGTGCCATCCTATGCAAATGTCTCATCGTATCGACGGTTTTCAGTGTTCCCCCATTCGCAGACTCAGCCCGTATGCCCGTGAAGCGGCAGCCAAGGGTATCAAGGTCTATCACCTGAATATCGGCCAGCCCGACATCAAGACTCCCGAACCTGCCTTGAAAGCGGTCCAGGACTATTCGGCCAAGACAATCGCCTATGGCCCGAGCGAAGGCCTTCCCGAGTTACGTGAAGCGTTGAGCGAATACTACAAAGGCTACAACTGCCAGGTTGATCCGGAGGACATCCTGATCACCACCGGTGGCTCCGAGGCGATCCAATTCTCCTTCATGACGGTCTGCGACCCCTATGACGAAGTCATCATTCCCGAGCCGTACTACACCAACGTCGCTTCGTTCGCCAACGTCGCGATGGTCAACCTGGTGCCTGTGACCAGCCGCATGGACGACGGTTTCGTGTTGCCGACCATCGACGATTTCGAGAGCAAGATTACCCGCAAGACCGGTGCGATCCTGCTGTGCAATCCGAACAACCCGACCGGTCATGTCTATACGAGGGAGGAGCTGCTCCAGTTGCTCAAGCTGGTGAGGAAGCACGACATTTTCCTGATTGTCGACGAGGTCTACCGCGAGTTCTGCTACGACGGCAAGAACTTCGTCAGCGTGCTGAGCTTCCCCGAGTATGCCGACCGCGTCGTCTGCATCGATTCCTTCAGCAAGCGTTTCTCGATGTGTGGCAGCCGTGTCGGAGCCATCGTCACCAAGAACAAGGAGTTCCTCGGTGGCGTCCTGAAACTCTGCCAGGCCCGGCTCTGCCCGCCCGATATCGAGCAGCATGCCGCTTTGGCCGCGCTCCGGGCCGACGAGACCACCTATATCGCCGAGGTGAAGAAGGAGTACCAGGAGCGACGCAACGTGCTGGTCCGCGGGTTGCACGACATCGATGGGGTGAAGTGCAACACCCCGAAGGGAGCATTTTACCTGGTGGCGGAACTTCCGGTCGATGATGCAGAGCAGTTCGCCATCTTCATGCTGAAGGATTTCAACCTGGATGGCGAGACGGTGATGGTCGCCCCCTGCGCCGACTTCTATGTCCACAAGGAGTTGGGAACCCGGCAGGTGAGACTTGCCTATGTGATCAATCCCAATGACCTCCGCCATTCCCTGAAGTGCCTTGCTGCCGGCCTGAAGGCCTACCGCAGGCGGATGATGCATGACTGAAGCCACGCGCAAGGCTGCCGGCAACTTGCTGGCGGCCTTCACCTGTCTTGTCTGGGGGGTCACCTTCGTTTCGAGCAAAAGGCTGCTGGCGGTCATGTCTCCTCTGCAGCTGCTCTTCTGCCGGTTTCTGCTTGGCTACCTGTTGCTTTGGGTCATCCATCCCCATCGCCTGCATGTGCGGTCGGGACGGGATGTCTTGGACTTCGCAGGGGCGGGTTTCTTCGGTGTCTTCCTGTATTATTTTCTGGAAAACAGCTCGCTGACCTATACCTATGCCAGCAATACCAGCGTCATCGTCAGTACCGCCCCGATGTTCACTATCCTGATTTGTTCGGTTGCTTTCCGTACTCCTTTGAAGATGAAGTATCTGGCCGGTTTCCTGATTTCCATCTGTGGTATCGTCCTGATTTCCTTCAATGGCAGCCAGGTGTTGCACCTGAACCCGAAAGGGGATGTGATGGCGCTCGGTGCGGCGGTCATGTGGGGCTTCTATTCGCTCTTCACCACCAGGGTGACACGTGGGGGCTACGACATGCTCCCGGCGACGAGGGTGATGTTCCTGATCGCGTTGATTGGAATCCTGGTGGTCAACCTGTTTGAGCCTGCCCCATGGCGGTTCGGAGAACTTGTGCGCTGGCCCTTCATCGGCCATCTCCTCTTTCTGGGCTGGCTTGCGAGCGGCATCTGTTTCGTCACCTGGAATCTCGCCATGAAGTATGCAGGGGTGGTGAACGCCTCGTTCTACATTTACGCCTCGCCGGTCGTGACCCTGGTTGCCAGCAGCCTCTTCCTGCAGGAACGACTGACGCCTCTTTCTCTGCTCGGTGCGGTTCTCGCCATCGGAGGCATGGTGGTCAGTGGGTGGAAAGAACGGTAGGTGTTGTCCATTCTTGGTAACAGGTGTAACGTATTTGCATGATCAAGCGGACGGGATATGCGGATTTGCCGCTGCATTCCGGTACGGTGCCGCGATGGCTTGCCGACCGGATGATGCAACTGGGGACCGAGATCGTCAGGGCCTTGCTGATGGAGTATGGCAAGCGGGAGGTGCTGGTGCGCCTTTCCGACCCGCTCTGGTTCCAGAGCCTGGGGGCGGTGCTCGGCATGGACTGGCACTCCAGCGGAATCACCACGAGCGTCATGTATGCCCTCAAGCGCGGCATCAACGCCCACAGCCGCGAGTTCGGCCTGTATGTGGCAGGCGGTAGAGGCTCGTATTCCCGCCAGAGTCCGCAGGAACTGGTTTCCTATGGCGAGACGACCGGTTTGGACGGCCTGTCCCTTGCCCGTGCCAGCCGGTTGTGCGCCAAGGTGGACAGCGCGGCGGTGCAGGATGGCTTCCAGCTTTACCAGCACAACTTCATCGTCACCGACGAGGGCGACTGGGCTGTGGTCCAGCAGGGCATGAACATCCAGAGCAAGACTGCCAGGCGGTACCACTGGTGCTCTGCCTCGCTGCGTTCTTTTGTCGAGGAACCTCACACGGCGGTGACGGGGGAGAACAGGGGGAAGATCCTCAACCTCACCGACAAGGCCGCTACGCAGACCCGCTCCTCGATCCTGGCGCTTTCCACGGGGGAGCGTCCTGACCGGACACTGAAAGAAATCCGCGCTGTGGCCCGAAACGTGTCCGTGCCGGAGGGCCAGCTGGAACTGTTTCCGGAAACCCTTCCTTCCGAGCAGGTCGTCATCGAGACCGGTCGTGACTTGGTCATGCCCCGACGTCACCAGCTCATGGCGGATGATGTGGACTTGAAGCGTCTCGGCGGGGTGCTGGCAACCGCATATGAGAGCCAGCCGAAGGATTTCGAAAGCCTTTTGCTTACCCCGGGTCTCGGCCCGCGGACCCTGCAGTCCCTGACGTTGGTCAGCGAAGTGATCTTCGGAACCCCGAGCCGCTTTTGCGACCCGGCTCGTTTCTCCTTTGCCCATGGGGGTAAGGACGGTCATCCGTTTCCGGTCCCGACCAAGGTCTATGACGAATCGATCCGTATTCTTGGCGACGCCATAGATCGTTCCAGACTGGGCTGGAAGGAAAAGGGCGAGTGTATCAGGCGCCTCAGCCAGACGGCCCTTGCCATCGAGCGGAACTGTGACCCGAAGGCAGACTTCGAGGCGACGATACAGCGGGAGCAGTCCCATAGCCGCCAGTGGGGCGGGCGTACTTGCCGGGGTTTTGTCTGAGGAGAGTGGCTATTTCCCGGGTTGAAGCGTATACTGGCCGTCATGATGACAGTGTCGGCTCTTTTTTTCTTCTCCCAGGCATGTTTCGTGGTGGTCAGCCTCTACATGCAGGTGTTGTTGAAGAATCTGCACTATTCCTATGCCATGATCGGACTCGGCATGGCGTTGATGGAATTGCTCGGCATGGTCGGTCCGGTGCTCACCGGCGCCTTTGTCGACCGGCATGGGCATATGCGCCAGGTGCTGGGCGGCTTGATGGTGGCCCTTGGTGTTTCCGTCTTGCTGATTGTCCATTTGCCGCTGTATGCCGTTCCTTTGGCCGCCTGTGGCGTGGTGGGTTTCTGCAACAAGAGCCAGGTGTCGCTCCAGGACGCGCTTGGCATGGATGTCGCCCAAGGTGACGTCGACCGGTATTCGCGCATGCGGGCCATGGGCACGCTGGGCGCGACCTTTTTCAGCCTCCTCTACGAATTGGTCCATCTGCCTGATGTTTCGGACAACCATTCGATTCTTCGCCTGATCCTGGTTTCCTCGACTCCCTATCTCGTGCTTTGCTTTTTCCCCCATCACGGTCAGGCTATGGTGCCAGCTGTGCGGCCGGCAGCGCAGGGGAAGGAAAGCAGGTGGTGCGACCGGTCCTTCGTCCTTTGCCTGGTACTGGTTGCCATGGGCAGGCTCGCCATGGCGGGAGTGCAGTACATGCCCCTGTACATGGTCGACGTGCTCGGTGACGACCGGATCATGCTGATGTACGCGTGTGCGACGATGAGCGAGTTTGCCGCCATGCTGCTTGCCGGAAGACTGATCAACCAGCACATCCTTTCCCCGCTTGCCTGCATGGTCATCTCCTCGCTTGCCGTGGTCTTGCGCATGCTGCTGTATGCCATGGTTCCCTCGGTGCTCGGGGTGGCGCTCGCCCAGTGCACCCATTCTTTCTGCTTCGGCTTCTTCCAACCGGCAATCGTCCTGTTTGTACGCCAGCTGGTCAGTCCGAACGACCAGGCCAAGGGAATGGGCTTCATGCAGTCGATAGGTACCGGATTGATGACTATGGTGGGTAACCTTTTTTGCGGCTTTTTGGTTGATTTCTATGGATATCGGGCGATGTTCCTTTCCTGTGGTGCGGTTGCCTTGGCCAGCGCCGTGCTCTTCTGCGTTTTTCGACGGCGTTTCTCTACCACATGACTTGGCATTTCTGCTACGATACCAGACAGAGGGAATACGGTGAGAAGCACGCAGAATTGGGATTTGAGTCGGGTTGGTGATATATCCAGCGACAAGCTTGAGCGCAATATGCGCGAGCAGATGGTCTTCATGGACAGCGATGTCCGTCAGATGCGGGCGATTCTTATGCAGTATGCTCCGCTGGAGATGATGAAACTGGCTTGCTGGGATCGTTGGCGCGTGACCAACGAGGGTGATGCGCAGGCGGCCTGCACGGCAAGCGCCTTCGTCCGCTTCCTGCAGAACGCCTATGTGCTCCAGCAGACCTACGACGCCGAGGCGATCCACTCCGAACGTGACATCCATACCAAGGATTACAAGCGTCTCGCCCAGCTTTTCGACGACCTTGTCAAGCGCACCCAGCGTTATGTTGACAACGCGGTATTGGTCGCCAAGGTCCAGAGCGGCGTCAAGGAAAACGGTATTGTCGAGCAGATGCAGATGTTTGCCAGCGACCGTTGCTTCCCGCCTCCGCAGAATGAACGGTCCATTCCCGACCGCGCCCGCCTGCTGCGCATGTCTTTGCTCCCGTTCCAAAGCGCGGTCGGCCAGGTCTTCCATGCCGGTCTTGATGGTATCGTCGAGGCCTTCGCCACGCTGGAAGCTGGTTGCATGCAGTCACTTCGTGACTTGCGCAAGGATACCGACGACTACCAGCGCGACATGGCTGCCAAAGTCAAGGAGTCGAAGGAGCTTGGCCAGGTGTTCTCCGACGACCAGGAGCGTGTCGACGCCATCGTCAACCGCGAGCACTGGCATGCGAGGATCGACTCGATGCTCGCCCGCCGTGACGGATACGGACTGTACGATGTGCAGAAGCTGACCAACCTGGACAACCACGACTGTGAGACGCTTTCCCTTGCGCTTGCCTCGGTGGAAGGAAATTTCAGCCAGTATCCCTTCGAGACCCGCGCTACCGCCGATTATCCCTTCGTCCGCGGGGTGACCAAGTATTTCTGTTTTGACGCCGACCACTTGCTGGACGACGGCTACCAGATCATCAAGGACCATGTCCTCAACGAGGGATTGCTCTCCAGCGAGGAATGGGAAGCGACAGAAAAGGAAAACAGGCTCTTGCAGCCAGTCACCATCGTCCACTCGCTTTTCGGCTCCATGGGCTTCGAGTTGCACAAGGATGGCTATGACGCGGTCTTTGATTTTCCTGAGAGGCAAATCGGCCTTGTGGTGGTCAATCCGGTCGAAAGCGACCCGTTCGAGGATGGCAGGGGTTGCATGCTGGAGATTGCCAACGGCCTGACCCGGATGGGTTGGGTCCGCAACCAGAAGCTCCGCGCCATCGTCGTAGACGGCACTCTGGTAGGCAACTACCCTCTGCAGTTGCAGGACGAGGTGCTCTACATGACCGCCAGCCAGTTCCTTCGCATCACCCAGGAACCCGAGACCGTCAAGCAGTGCAAGGCATTGCTTGGCTTGGTTCAGAGTGCGGAACCTTGCGAGAAACTTCCTGAGAAGCAGGAGGAGTCCTGTGATGGCAGGAGTGACGCAATCGAAAACGAAGCGCCTGTGAATGATGGGCCGGACCGTGAGCCTGCAGGTGATGAGTCGGCCGTCCAAGAAGTCAAGACTGACGAGTCGGAGACGGAAGAGGACGAGTTGGCCCGATCGTTGGCCGAAGAGGACGACGAAGAACCGGACTCTGAGGACGAGGACCATGGTGGCGAGGAAGAGGACGAGGATTTGAGCGAGGAGGCTGAGGAGGATGTGGCTGAGTCGATGATCCATGACTCGGAAACGAGTGATGACGACCTGGCTGACGTGCCGATGGAAGAAACCTCTTCCGAAGAGGAAGACGAGGAGCATGTCGCCCATGCAATGGCAAACGAGGTGCAATCGGAGACGCTTTCCGCACCAGCCAAGCCACAGTTCTCGCTGTTCTCGCTCCTGAACGACATCTCCAAGGGAAATGACCATCCCTCGTATGCTCCTGTACAGCAGGAAGTTTCCACACCTGAAGCTTCCAAGCTGGTTTCTGATCCAGAACCGATACAAGCATCCGCACCGGCCGAAGCGCAGCCCGCGCCGGAACCGGTTTCCGAGCCACAGGTTGCCGACGAAGCTTCTGCTTCTTCCGGCGAGAAGACGGAGGAGCCTCAGCCGGAGCAGTCAGGACCAGTTCCTGAGGAAAAAGCTGAAGAGGAAGCGCAGCCCGTGCCGGAACCGGTTTCCGAGCCACAGGTTGCCGACGAAGCTTCTGCTTCTTCCTGCGAGAAGACGGAGGAGCTTCAGCCGGAGCAGTCCGGACCAGCTCCTGTCGAGAAACCGGAACCGGAGACAACTCCTGTTGCCACCGAGACAGACGATGAGGATTCGAACCTTGACGCGCCGTTGTTGGAGGATCTTGTGAGTGCATCGCCAATTGATGTCGCTTTGGGTGGGAAGCAGATTCCTGCCCGACTGAGGGAAATCCTTGAGAAGCAAGGATTGACCGATGGTGCGTTCTTTACCATGTGCAAAGAGGGAAGCGACAAGCTTCTGGACGCTTCCTGTGCCCTGATCGACAAGGCCCTGATGGCCCAGTCCCAGGATGGAAAAGACAAGATGTTCACCATCAGCAAGTATGCGCTGACTTTCGTGATTGCCAGTAGGAGCGACGATGAACTGAGCAGATATGACCGCAAGGAAAACATTGGAGCGATGATGTATGTCGACGGCAAGGATGCCTGGAACAGCATCACCCTCTTCTACGACAAGGAAGGGGAACTCCGTGGTGTGGACACCCAGACAATCAAGCAGTCGGACTACTCCCAGCTTGAGTGGAAATACGCCACCAATATCGGTGAGCGCATCATTGCCCGAAGAAAACAGCAAAAGGAATAAGGATATGGACAAAGCAATCCTGAGACAACATCTTGACGTGGCGATTGCCGCTGCCCGCGCGGCAGGTTCCCAGGCGATCGCCGCTGAAATGAGCAAGCACTTTCATGTGACGACCAAGCACACCAACGACTTCGTCACGGACGCCGACAAGGAAAACGAGAAGCTGATCATCGGCATGATCCGCAAGGCATTTCCCGACGAGAGTTTCTTTGGGGAGGAAAGCGGCGAGTCTGATGCTCCGGGGAGGGGACGTTGGGTCATTGACCCGATTGACGGCACGACCAATTTCTTCCGCGGTGTCCCTGATTTCGTCATCAGCATCGCTTGGGAAATCGAGAAGTACCATCCGCTCGTCGGTGTCGTCTACGTCCCGAGCCAAAATGAGCTTTTCTACGCCGCCGAGGGTATGGGAGCCTTCTGCAACGGGGTGCCCATCCATGTCTCCACGATTTCCGACCCGAAATTCGCCTTGATGGTATGCGTCCCGCCTCACCGCCACCACGAATGCGCCGACGCCTATTTCGCCGCGGAGCGGCGCCTGTTCAACGGTTGTTCCGATATCCGTTCCTTCGGTTCCGCAGCTTTGGAGTGCGCCTATATCGCCGCAGGACGCCTGGACGGCTACTACGAGCTGTTGCTCGGCTGGTACGATATCGCAGCCGGTTGCGCCATCCTCCGCGAAGCGGGTGGCAAGGTGGACTGTGCCGGCGGCTTCTCCGATACTCGTTGCGACGTCGTCGCCAGCAACGGACTGATCCATGACTGGATCCACCGACAGGTCGATGGCTGACAAACGGCTTGTCATTTTTGACCTGGATGGAACACTGGTGGATACCTCGGAAGGAATCTTCGATACCGCTAGGTTCACCGCCATGCAGCTTGGCATCGACGCGGATGTGCCGATGGAGCGCATGCGCCGCTTTATCGGTCCCCCGTTGGATGAATGCTTCCGGATTGTCTACAATCTGAACGACGGGCAGATCAGGAAGGCCTATCCGGTCTACCAGGCCAGGTATCGTGCATGCGGGCAGTTTCTGGGAAAGGTCTATGACGGCATACCCCAGGTGCTTTCGGCGCTCCATGGCCGTGGCTATCTTCTGGCGGTAGGGACGTTGAAGAACGAGTCGGTATCCCTGAGCCTGCTGGGCCACTTCGGACTGCTGGACTATTTCGACGTGGTGCATGGTGACGCGGAGCAGGGCGGCCGTACCAAGAGCGATGTGCTCTCCCTGATTCTCTCGGATCTGCATCTTCCCCCTTCCGACGCCCTGTTGGTAGGGGACTCGATGCACGACCAGAACGGTGCGGCTGCTGTCGGCGTCTCTTTTATTGCCGCCGCCTATGGTTTCGGCTTCCCGACACGCCCGGCAACCGGGTCTTTGGTATCGGCTGTCATCGACAATCCTCTGGAGCTCCTTCCTCTGCTTCCAGCCCTTTGAGACGTGCCAACAATTTCTCTGGAGTTCCTTGGCCGGCAATCCGTCCTTCTTGGATCAGGACGAGATTCCGGGCGCTGCGCATCGTGCTTTCACGGTGACTGATAGCCAGTACCGTGCGGCCGCTTGCCGCCTTGAAGAGCACATGCACCAAATGTTCCTCGGTGCGCGCGTCCAGCGAGGCAGTGATTTCGTCAAACAGCAGTACTGGGGGATTCGCTACAATCGCGCGGGCGATCGAGAAGAGTTGCTTCTGCCCTTGGGAAAGGCCGGAGACATGAAACGGCTTGCCTACCAAGGAGGAAAGCCCGACAAAATCCAAGGCTTCAAGCACGTCGCTGTCGCTGATGCTCCGGTCGTAGAGCCTGACCTGCTCGAACAGGTCGCCTTCCACCGGGACGAACTCTTGCTCGACATAGCCGAACAGATGCCTCTTGAGCCGGTTGGGGATGGTAAAGACGTCCACTCCATTGTAGGTCACCTTTCCCGCGCTTGGCGGCATTAGTCCCAGCACCAGCCGGAACAGCGTGGTCTTTCCTACACCGGTACGGCCGATGAAGGCCAGGTTTCCCTTGTCGGGGATGGCGAGGTCGATATCTTTCAATACCAGTTCCTGGGAGTCCGGGTAGTGGAAGGAAAGATGGTCGAAGGTGATGGTGGCGGAACCATCGGGGGTGATGTCCCGCAAGGCTAGATGCTCGTCCTTCGGCGCCTCTTGCGGCTCGGAAAGAAACTCGTTGATCCTGGCTAGTCCGCTCTTGCCTTCCTGGATCTTCTCCAGCTCCTGCCCCAGCAGGTCGATGGGTTGGAAGAGGTGGCTGACCAGGTCGATCGAGGCAGCCAAGGTGCCGAGGGTGATGCCAAGCAACCTGGACCGACTGCAGGTGAGCAGTATCACGACGGCAATCAGACCGTGCTTCAACACCTGCACGAAGGTAGGGAAGAGCGAGTCGTAGAAATTGACCTGGTCCAGTGTCTCGTAGTTGTCTCGTAGCCGCTTGCTGTACAGGTCCTCCATGTAGGATTCCCGGGCAAAGGCTTTGACCGTGTGGATGTTTGCCAATGTTTCGGAAATATGGCTGTTGACTTTCCCCAGCTGGGCAAGGTTTACCTTCTGGACGCGGAAAAGCGCTCCCCGGAAGTGCATGGTGACAAGGAACATGATCGCCATGAACAACAGGGTCACCAGCGCCATGAGCCGGGAGAAAAGGGCGATCGAGAGGAAGATGCCGATGATTTTCGAAAGGTCGATCAGCAGGTTGATCAGGCCGCTGGAGAAAAGGCTGTTCACCTGTTCGGCGTCGCTCGAGTAATGGCTGGTGATCGAACCCGGAGTGTGGCTGGTGTAGTAGGCGAGGGGAAGTCGGCGCATCTTCTCCGCCATCGCCTCCCGGAGGGCTGAGACCAGCCGCTGCCCGTAATCGGTCAACAGGGCCGACTTGAGAAAGTCAAAGAGGTTGGTGGCCAGGAGCAGGCCAAGATAGAGCAGGGTGAGGGATAGCAGTCCCTCGGTGGTCTTTGGAACCAGTTTGGTGTCGATGATCAGGCGGAGCACCTGGGGAGGGAGCAGGGCGCCTGCAATGACCAGGATGATGAAAAGAAAAAGCAGGGCTATCCTCCAAGGGTGTTCCTTGGTCACGTTCCATGCCACGCGCAGGGTCGGGTTATCGATTTGCATGGCTTTCCTCCTCCCTCTGCTGCAGCTCGTACATTTCCCGATACAGGGGGTTGTCTTCCATCTGGCTCTGATGGGTTCCCATGGAAAGCCGTCCGTCCTTGGATAGGAATCCTACCTGGTCGGTCTCGGGGAACATGGCCAGCCGGTGGCTGGCGAGGATGATGATCGAGCGGGTGTAGTGGGTACGGATGGAATGGATGATATGCCGCTCGGTGGCCAGGTCGACGCTCCCGAAGGGGTCGTCAAGCAAGATCAGCGGGCTACCACGCCACAGCGCCCGGGCCAGGCTGATTCGTTGGCCCTGTCCTCCGGAGAGCCGCACCCCGCTGGAACCGACCATCGTTGCTTCCCCATCCGGCATCCTTTCCAAGTCTTTGTCGAAGGCCACATCACGAAGTACCTGGGAGATGTCTCCCTGCTTCCCAAGGGTGACGTTCTCGCGGATGGAGGCGGAGAGCAGCTCGCTTTGGTGTCCTTGCCAGGAGATGAAGGATCCTCGTTCGAAATTGCTCAGGTCCCTGAGTTCCCAGCCCCCGAGCTTGACCGAGCCTTCGTAGGGGTAGAGTCCCTCCAGGGCGATGTTCAGCGTCGACTTGCCGCTTGCCACCGGGCCGGTGATTCCGATGACCTCACCCGGTCTTGCGGTGAAGCTGACATCCCTGACCACCCATTTCTCCTCCTGCGGATAACGGAAGGAAAGGTGGCTGACCACCAGGTTCCTTTCCGGGTCAAGCGGATGGTGGATTGTTGCGTCCTCTTCGGAATGTCCCGCGAGCAGGGGCCGGATCCGGCCGAAGGAGACCTGCGCCTTCTGCCAGGCGTTGAAGAGCTTGGAGGCCTTGCTGGCCTTTACGGTGAAGGCTGCATAGAGCAGGATGTAGCTGCTGAAGGAGCCGATGCTCCACTTTCCATCGACCACCATCCTGCCCCCGAAGAAGAGGACGAAAAGGAAGCCGATGCTGGCCACCCCTTGGTAGAGCGGACCGAGCGAGCTTTCCAGAAGGGAGGCGAGCGTCGCTTTCCGTTGCAAGTCTTTCAACTCCCGACGGTAGTGGTCCAGGACCGGTTCTTCCATGCTGGCGGTCCGAAGCAGGACGGTCTTGCCGGCCATGTCGAAGGTCATGCCGGTCACCCGGCTCTGCTGCTCCCGGCTGGCCCTGCTCGACAGGGCCACCAGGGATTTCAGCCGTGAGGCGAGGAACATGGAAAGAGGTATCCACCAGATGCACATCGCCGTGATGCTCCAGGATGAGATGCAGAGGGTGGCGGCATAGCCGGCCATCAGCACTCCCGTATCGAATATCTCGGTGGTAGTCTTGCGGATGCCTTCTACGGAAATGTCGACGTCGCCGACGGCCTTGGTCATCAAATCTCCGATTTGTTCTTTTTCCAGTTCGCCCAGGCTCTGGCTGACCAGATGGTCGTAGACCTCCTGCCGCATCCGGGCGATGGTGCGGTTGGCCCAGTGACGGATGGCAAAGCGTTTCGTATACCGGCATCCTTGGAAGAAAAGGACCATCAGCATAAGGGTTCCCGTAGTCCGAAGGACGACCGGAAGGGAAGAGCCGTCCGCCACCGTGTCAATCAGTTTTCCCTGCATCACCAGCACGACCGATTGCCCGAGGTTGAAAACGATTCCGGCAATCGAGAACAGAATCACGAGTGGCCATTCTTTCTGAAAATAGGAAAAAACACGCTCAGGTTCCTGCACTGGGCGCAAATCAGGTTGGTGCCCCATACGAGCTATTGTTCCTTTCCGATACGGGAGAGTCAACAGACTCGGCCAGGTATGCTATGATGGGGGAAGAAGGAGATTCCATGAAAGAACGCATTGTATCCGAAAAGGGACCGGCCGCCATTGGCCCTTACAGCCCGGCCGTGAAGGCTGGCGGCCTCCTGTTTGTCAGTGGACAGCTTCCCATCGACGCGAATAGTGGCGCCATGGCCGGGACGATCGAGGAGCAGACCCGGCAGTCGCTTGCCAACCTGCGCTTCCAGCTTGAGGCAGCAGGCCTGACGATGGACGCCGTCGTCAAGACCACCGTCTTCCTGAAGGACATGAACGACTTCGCCGCAATGAACGGGGTCTATGCCACCTTCTTCTCGGGAGTCTATCCCGCTCGTAGCGCCGTGCAGGTCGCTAGGCTTCCCAAGGACGCTTTGGTGGAGATCGAGGCGATCGCTACGCTTGAGTGAAATCGGCCCACGTGGCCTCGGCGGCCTTCAGCAGGTCGTCTGGCCTCAGGCAAAGTTGTAGTCCTCGCATGCCGGCACTGACGTAAATCGTGTCGAACAGCTGGGCCGTCTCTTCAATATAGGTAGGGAATTTCCGGATCATCCCGAGCGGCGAACAACCGCCACGGATGTATCCGGTGGTTTTCTGCAAGTCTTTCAACGGGAGCAGGTCGATGGTTTTGCTTCCGGTGATTTCTCTGACGCGTTTCATACTTATGACAGACTCGGCAGGCAGACAGAAGACAAATTTCTGTTTGTCGCTATCTTCCAGCACGATTGTCTTGAAGACTTGTTCGGGGTCGAGGTGTAGCTCCTCGCAGACGTGTTTCGCATCGATATGGTCTTCATCCCAATCGTAACTCTGTGTCGTATAGGAGATGCCGAGGGATTCCAGAATTCTCATGGCATTTGTTTTATGCATAAGATGATGGTATGGAGAGCCGCCAGCAAGGTCAACACGCCCTGCTTCTCCGAATCCAGTCAATTGGGTGGAAAATTTTCGACTCATGTGAAGAAAGCACAAAATATTCCATATGCATTTGAGAAGATTGCGATAAATTCAAAGGAAAATAGAGATATTAAGAGTAGTCAAGTCTCGACGAGTTATGCTATTACTTAACGTATGAAAGGAGCTGGTGCAGAGAAATTCTGGGAACGTTTCGACAAAGAGAGGAAGTCCAAGGGCTTTTCGATCAAGTCGATAACGGAGAGACTGGACCTCAGTTATCCCCTGCTCATCACTCAGCGCTCGCGACAGATCTATCCTTCAGTGACAACTGCTTGCAAGATCGCGAAAATTCTTGACACAACGGTTGAGTATCTGACGACGGGCGAAGAATTGGTGAACATGGCGGAGGAGTCCAGAGGAGCTCAAGGCGCGAATCAGAAGCTGATTCCCCTTGATGTCGTGCTTGCCATGTCCCATTCGTCGGAAGAGGACATGAAACTTGTCAGGAGAATCTACCGGTTGCCTGCTGAGGACTGACTGGTTTGACTCGCGTGACATGCAGGGGCTCGGAAACGAGCCCTTTTTCTGTATCCTTTCTCGCCGTATCGATCAGCCTGTAGAGCAACCGGTAAAGGGTTTTCGCCTCCTCCGGGGAGAGTTGGAAACAGGCCAGCATCGCCTTGGGGATCGAACGGGCTTCCTGTTTCAGCAGCAGGCCCCGGTCGGTGACGGTGACCACGAGCGACCGCTCGTCGTCCCTGCTCCGCTTGCGGGTCAGGTACCCTTTTGACTCAAGTTTCTTCAAAAGGGGGGTAAGGGTGCCTGAATCCAGGAAAAGCAACTCTCCGATCTCCTTGACGCTGACCTGCCGCTTTTCCCACAGGACCATCATGGTGATGTACTGGGTGTAGGTCAAATCCAGCTTCTCCAGCAGAGGTGTGTAGGCACGGATGATCTCACGTGCCGCCGCATAGAGCGGAAAGCAAAGCTGGTTTTCGAGTCTCAGGGGGTCGTCACTGTCCATCATGGCACTCCATTTGATTGCATACAATCAATTACATATTCTGGCCAATACGCAAAAAACTGTCAACAATGCTCTTGAGAAAAGATGTGACACATGTTACAGTGGTGTTCACCATGGAAGACATCACGAAAGGACAGGGCGTCCGCAATACGCTCTTGATTGTGGATTCCAGTGAGTTCCGCAGAAAGCTTTTTTCTTCAATCTGTGAACCCACCTATCAGCTTTTACTCTCCAGCACGGTAGATGAAGCGGCTTCGATCCTTCAGGGTCCAGGACGGAATGTCGATGCATTGCTGGTCGAGGGCGCCCTGCTTTCCGCGATGAAGGGGCGTTCGGGCGATTGTGTCCTGATCGCCCTTTCTGAACGGAGCGAGGACGAATTTGACGCCCTGTCCCAAGGGGCCCAGGATTTCATCGTGTTTCCCTCGGACCCGAGGCTGGTCCGGCTGAAGATCGAGCGGGCGATCCGCCAGGGTTGCGAGAACCGCCTGTTGCGCCTGAGCGAGCATGACCACCTGACCGGAGTCTACACCCGCGAAGTCTTCTTCCCGTATGCGGAAAAGCTGATGAAGGCAAACCCGGGATTGAGCTACGATGCGTTGGTGCTCAACATCGACCATTTCCGCATGTTCCGGGACCTGTATGGCCCGGAGGTAAGCGACAACATGCTCCGTATCCTGGCCAGCCTGGTCAAGGTCCGTTTCTCGAAGATGGGCGGCATCGTCGGAGGAGGGAAGCCCGACTGCTTCCTCGTCCTGGTTCCCCACCAGGAAGACTGGCCTCAATTGCTCAGGCAGGTTCTGGAACCGCTCCGTCAGATGCGCGACCTGCCACAGGTGCAGGTGCGGAGCGGTATCTATGCGCCCATCGGGCATGAGCTGCCCGTGGCGACTGCCTTCGAGCGGGCCAATTTCGCCTGCGACCGCGCCCGTGAGAACTTCAACAAGCCGTACTGCTTTTTCGACTCCGATTTGCACAAGGCGCAGATGGAGGAGATGCGGCTGGTGGGGGATACTCCCCGTGCCATTGAGGAGCGTCAGTTTGTCATCCGCTACCAGCCCAAGTTCCGGATCAGCGACCGCGCTCTCGTCGGTGCCGAGGCCTTGGTCCGCTGGAATCATCCCCGCCTTGGCTTCCTTACTCCTGACCGATTCATCCCCCTCTTCGAGAGGAACGGGCTGATCAGCGCCCTGGACAACTATATCTGGAATTGCGTCGCAAGCCAGATCCGGAGCTGGAAGGAGAGCCTGGGTTCCTGTGTCCCGATCTCCACCAATATCAGCCGGGTGGACGTCGGCATGCCGGACTTGGTCGGGACGATCCACAGCATCGTGGAACACTACGGCCTGGAGCCGAGGGACCTGAATCTTGAAGTGACGGAGAGCGCATACACGCGTGAGCCGAGCCGGCTGGTCCAGCTGGTGAGCCAGCTGAGGAGCCTTGGCTATCGGATCGAGATGGACGACTTCGGCAGCGGTTGCTCGTCGTTGAACATGCTGGCGTTGTTGCCGATTGACGTGCTGAAGCTGGACATGCAGTTCCTGCAGCTGGAGACGGAGCGGCCCGCGATCATTCGTGACGTGCTCCATATCGCCAACGACATGCGGGTGCCGGTGATTGCCGAGGGTGTGGAGAGCGAGACCCAGGCGAAGATGCTCGAGGAGCTTGGTTGCCAGTATGCCCAAGGCTTCCATTACGGAAGGCCGATGACGGCAGAGCAGTTCTTCGCCCTGATGAGCGGGCAAAAGCAGTCAACCTCCATCGCCTGATTTCAATCGCTGATGTCGAAATCCTGGTTGACCTGGAAGCTGTAGTCCGGCCACTTCTTCCGGCAGAGTTCCTGCATGTGGGAGACCAGCGCCTCCTTGTCCTTGACCGCGTAGTCCACCACGATGTCGAACTTGACTTGTTTCTCTTTCGCATTCAGATGGAAGCCATGGATCTGGAGGACGCCTTCCAAATCCTTAGCCAGCGCTTCTACCGCCTCTCGCATCGCTTTCGATGCCGGGTCTGCGGTGTTGGAAGCGTAGATGCCGATGGCAGAGAGGACCACATGGCACTTCTGGTAGACCTTGCGGGAGAGTTCCAGGCTCAGGGAGTCGATCTCACAGGCGGTCATGGTGTCGGGCACCTCGATGTGGACCGAGGCGATGTACTGGTCGGGACCATAGTTGTTCAGCACCAGGTCGTAGGCTCCCCTGACGCGGTCGTTCTCCTCGAGAACCGCCTTGATGCCCTTCGAGAGCTCGCTGGAGGCACGTTCGCCCAGCATCTCGCTCGTCGTCTTCCCGATCATTTCGATGCCGCTCTTGATGATCATGGCCGCAATCAGGACGCCGACATAAGCCTCGAGCGAAAGGCCGGTGAAGCGGGAGAGCAGGGCGCAGACGAAGACGGAAAGGGAAAGAATCGCATCGAACTTGGCGTCAGCTCCGCTGGCCACCAGAGAGTCGGAGTTGACCTTTTTCCCTTGGTGCTGGACGTAGGTGCCGAGAAGCAGTTTGACCAGCACCGCCACGGCGATGATCAGCAAGGAAATGTCGGTGTAGGTCGCCGCTTCGGGGTGGAAGATTTTCTTGACCGATTCTACCGCGCTCGTGATGCCGGAGTAGAGGACGATGACGGCGACGATGGTAGCCGAAAGATACTCGATGCGGCCATAGCCGAAAGGATGTTTCTTGTCGGGAGCCTTGCCTGCCAGTCGGGTACCGATGATGGTGGTGACGCTGCTCATGGCGTCGGAGAGATTGTTGACCGCGTCCAGAATGACGGCGATCGACCCGGTTGCCAAGCCTACAAAAGCCTTGAATGCGGCCAGCACCAAGTTGGCGAGGATGCCGATGGCACTGGTGCGGATGATGGTGGTTTCCCTTGTGCTACGCATGGTTCCATGGTAGTTGCAAGGGTTTGTTTGGACAAGGCGTCGGATACAAAAAAGCATCCGATTGCTCGGATGCTGAGGTGCCCAGGAGAAGACTCGAACTTCCATTCCTTTGACAGAGCTTGGACCTGAACCAAGTGCGTCTACCAATTCCGCCACCTGGGCATTTCGCCTTTCGGCTGACAGTCCCTGATAATACCCGGATTCTTTTTTCTATGCAAGAGGTGCAAAGGTGTTTTTCAGTCAGGAGAGGAGGACGGTCGCCTGCGCGATGACGGCATCCTCCAGCAAGTGCTCGGTGGTCTTTGCCTTGACCGAAATCTGCTCGATGCTCAGTCCGGTGGTCTGCGCAAGGCTTGCACGGATGGAATCGATGTGGTCGCGAAGCTTCGGGCTCTGCAGGATCACCGTGCTGTCCAGATTCTCGATGTGGTGGGTTCCCAGGTGGGCCATGGTGTCTTCCAGCAGCTTTTGGGAATCGATTCCCTTGTAGCGGGGGTCGGTGTCCGGATAATGGCTGCCGATATCTCCATCGGCCAAGGCTCCGTAGATGGCGTCGATGATGGCGTGGATCAGGACGTCGCCATCGCTGTGTCCTGCTTCTCCGACGGGACTGGGGACCTGATAGCCCCCCAGCATCAACTTTCTTCCCGGAACAAGACGGTGCAGGTCCCACCCGTTGCCGATTCTCATGTCGTCTCCTTGCTCTCCAGAATGGCCCTTTCCAGCTCCTCGTGGGCCTTCTTTGCTTCCAATCCCTTTGCCCGGGTTTGCAGATACTGTTCGATTTGCTCCTTTGCGTTGGGGATTTCCTCAAGGTAGGTGATTTTCCTGTTGGTGCGCTCGCCCATGCAGACACCTACCTTGTAGCCGCAGTCGGTGAAGATTTCGGTATCGTCGATATAGTTCTTTCCGTTGTCCTTGACCATCCGGTGGGCCTTGAGGATTTCAGGGAAGTGGAAGATTTGCGGAGTCTGGACGCCGATGGTGGCATGCCTGTCCAGATGGCTGACAATCACTCCCTGCTCGTCGATGCTCTTCGGGGCGTCGACAAGCGGCAGTGCCGGAGCTGCCCCGCCAAAAACGGTGGCGGTGGCAAGGGTCTGGATGATCAGGTCGCTGGTGACGAAACAACGGGCTCCGTCATGGATGGCGACATACGCTACGGGAATGCCGATTTTTCTGACCAGGTCAAGCGCCTTCAGGACGCTGCCTTGGCGGGTGGTATCCCCGTCGCAGATCATGGTCGGAACGCTCTGGTGGTCGAACAGGTCGCCCAAGGCGACGGCGCATTCATCCTGTTCCCCCGGGGGGCAGGTGACGACCACCAGCTGGATGCCGGGTAAGGCAAGAAAGGGAGAGACGGCCCTGTGCAGGACCGTTTCCCCGTCAATGGAAAGATATTCTTTTTTTACCTGTCCACTGGAAAAGCGTTCGCTTCTGCCTGCGGCGGTGATGATGGCGGCGAAGGGGGGAAAAGCCATCAGATTTCCTCGTCGTCGTCCCGATCGTCGTCATCAGCCTCTTCGGCTTCGGCGTCTTCCCTGAAGGACTCGAGATCGGCGTCGTCACCGTCATCAAGCGGTTTCTGCAACGGAATGCCAACCTGCTTGGCGGGAAGGTCCGGCTCCAGCTTGGAGAAGATCATTTTCTTGATCTCGTCCGGGCTCTTGCCGGTGGCAAACGAGGCCTCGTCAATCAGCAGGACCAGCGCGCTTTCATAAAGCCTGCGTTCTTGGACCGGAAGTTCCTTGACCTTGCTGCGGGAGTACAGCGAATGGACGACCTTGGCGAAAGAAGCGATGGAACCTTCCTTGAGCAGGTCCATGTTCATCCGGTAGCGGTCTTTCCAGTCCGAAGGAGGGGCGGAGTCGTCCTTGGCGTTGATCTCCTCGATGGCTTTCATCGCCTCGTCGGCGTTGACAATGGCACGGATGCCGATTTCCGATGCTTTCTTGACAGGAACCATGACCGTCATGTCGGACGACTTCAGGTAGATGTTGTAGTAAAGGGTGGGGGCTCCGTTGAAAGAGCGCTCCTGAACAGCCTTCACGATACCGACACCCTGCAGGGGATAGACGATGTGCTGTCCAATCTTGAATTCCGTTTGTTTCTCGGTTGCACTCATACAGGAACCAGTATACATGAAAAATGAGGAAAACTCAATTCGGCAGCATTGGCAAAAGGACGGTAAGAGGATATAAGTGAAGTCCTATGAAACATTTGGTTCGCCGTTGTGGTGTATTGCTGCATCCTTCTTCTCTTCCCGGGCGGGAGGGGATCGGAACGCTGGGGGAAGAGGCCTATCAGTTCATCGACCTGCTTTCCGAGGCCCATGTGACGCTTTGGCAGATGCTGCCGCTTGGTCCGACCGGGTATGGGGACAGTCCCTACGCAGCCCGCTCCTCGTTTGCGGGCAACGAGCTCCTGATCGACCTGAAGGAACTGGCAAGCCAGGGATACCTGGAGCTGGACGACGTGCTGGATCTCCCCCTCCAGACTGCCAGGCGGGTGGACTATGGGGCTGTGCGCCAGTACAAGAACCCGTTGCTGGAAAAGGCTGCGAAGACATTTTTGGAGAAAGCGGACTTGGCTGGTTTCCGTTCCTTCTGCAAGGAACAGTCCTGGTGGTTGGACGACTATGCCCTGTACACGGTGCTCTGCCGTGCCTACGGAGATTCCCGCTGGTTCGCCGTCTGGCCGCGCGAGGTGAAGATGCGCGAAGCCCAGGCGCTCGCCCGGGTCAAGGTGCAATACGCCGACCAGATCCTGGTGGAGAAGGTGATCCAGTACTTCTTTGATGTGCAGTTCCTGAAGATGAAACGCTATGCCAACAAGAAAGGCGTGCTGCTGGTTGGCGACATCCCTATCTTTGTCGCCGGAGACTCCGTCGACGTCTGGTGCAACCGCCGTCTGTTCAAGCTGGATAGCCAGGGCAACCAGAAGGTTTCCAGCGGAGTGCCGCCGGACGCCTTTTCCGCCGACGGCCAGCTGTGGGGCAACCCGATGTACAACTGGGAAGAGCACGAGCGTGAGGGCTGGCAGTGGTGGACCCGCCGCGTCCAAGGTGCGTTGCGATACAGTGACATGGTTCGTTTGGATCACTTCCGTGGCTTTGCCGCCTGCTGGGAGGTTCCCGCCGGGGCGGCGACCGCACGTGAGGGCAAGTGGGTCAAAGTTCCCGGAAATTCCTTTTTCAAGCATTTGCACGAGGTCTATGGCCAGGATCTGCCCTTCATCGCCGAGGACCTTGGTGTCATCACCCCCGACGTGGAGGAACTGCGGACCGCCAACGGATTGCCTGGCATGAAGATCCTGCAGTTTGCCTTTGGATATGATGGACAGGGCGGTCTGGATGCCACGAGCGCCTATCTGCCCCATAACTGCGAGTGGCAGAGCGTGATATACACCGGCACCCATGACAACAACACCACCAAGGGATGGTACGAGAGCCTGGACGAGGGGCTGCGTGACAAGGTGCGCCGCTACCTAGAGTGCCCGGACGAGCAAGTGGTCGGCCAGCTGGTGAGAGCCATGCTGATGAGTGCCTCGCGCTACGCGATTCTGCCGATGCAGGACTGGCTGGAGCTTGGTTCCGAGGCGCGAATGAATGTGCCGTCGACTTGTGGGACCTCGAATTGGTCTTGGCGACTGGAAAGCCTGGAAATCGAGCCTTGGAGGGTCAGCCACCTGAGGGAGATGATTGAGCTATACGGAAGGACGGGAAAGTGAGATGAACGTGATCCTGTTCGAATCGATGCCGGAGGGGGGCTTCGTGCCGGCAAGCGACGAGCGCTTTGTGCACGTGCGCGATATCCTTGCGTTGCAAAGCGGAGATTCCTTCCAGATGGGCATCGTGGGAGGAGCCAAGGGCCTTGCCACCATTCTCGACATGGGCGAGGATGGAATGCGTATTTCCTTCACCCCGATCGAGAAGGATGCCTCGGAGATGTACCCTGTCACCTTGATTATCGGCCAGGTCAGGCCGATTTGCATGCGACGCATCCTTCGCGAGTGCGTCGACCTTGGGGTCGAGACCATCGTGCTGGCCACCTGCGACCTGACGGAAAAGTCCTACCAGAACGCCAAGCTCTACACTACCGGCGAGTACCGGCAGATCCTGATGGACGGCGCCATGCAGAGCGGCAGAACCGGAATCAGCGAGGTGCGCTTCGCCTCAACCGTGGAGGAGTCCTTGGACAAGGTTCCCTCTGGAGCCCGCAAGCTGTTGCTGGATAACGTGATTGGTTCCCAGCCTTTGGGTTCCCTTCAGGTGGAGCCAGGGCGGCGTGTCGTCATGGCCATAGGGCCGGAGCGGGGCTTCTCGGACCGGGAGAGGAAGCTTTTCCTCGGGGCGGGTTACGAACCCATCTTGGTGGGAAGCCGGATTCTCCGCACCGAGACCGTGTGTTCAGCGGCCACTGCTGTCCTGATGGGACGGATGGGACTGCTCTGAGCGCAAGCTCCTTTTCCTTTGGGCCTCACAGGCTGTGCCCAGAGGAGCTTGACGTCTGCCGCTCGTGCAAAGTCCGGAGATGTATTCCCGGACTAAACAATGGTTGTGTGCGGGATGAAGCGGAACACAAGGAACTATGGGGTATGGACTGTGAGAGGCAGCATGCGAGACAGGCAATCTCGCACAATGCTGGTTTTGTCCACATGGCCGGCGAAATATTGGAGGCCATGTGGTTCCACGCTATTCAGCGGGTTGTCGTGTCTGGCACGAACTCCCGCATCCGTTGGGCGATCAGTTCCAGTTCTTCGCCGCTGTAGGTCGAATAGGAATGGAACGCCGGGTCTAGCGTATGTTCGGGGTTGAATGGCTGGAGTACGTATTTCCTTGCTCCTGCGATCCATTTTCCAATCAGCAGGAAGTCGCTGGGCTGGATGAGTCCTTTAACGCAGGTGGTGCGGAACTCGTACGGTACTGGACACTGTTTGAGTATCTCGACCGATTTGGCCACGTTCGTGGCGTCTCTTCCGGTTACCAGCGGGTAGTTCTGGGCACTGGTCTTGATGTCCATGGCCACGTAATCCAGCAAGCCGTCGTCCAGCAGCTGTTCGAGCATGGCCGGGTTGTTGCCGTTGGTGTCCAGCTTTACCTTGAAGCCCATGTTTCTGACTTTGACGATGAAACCAGGGGTATCCTTGTGGATGGTCGGTTCGCCGCCAGTCACCACGACTCCCTTGACCATCAGTTTCCTCTCGTCGAGGTACGCGAGAACCTCTTCCTCATCAATCTTGTCACCGTGGCGCTCGACCAAGGCGGCGTTATGGCAGTAGGGACAACGAAAATTGCATCCCTCGACAAACACCGTCGCGGCGAGCAGGCCTGGAAAGTTGACCAGGTCGAGTCGCTCAAAACCACCGAATTGCATGCTGATTGACTCCTTGTGCACAGCGGCGGAAGGTTGTCCTCCCGCCGTTCCTGGATCAGAGTTCTTTTGTGGTTACTTCCGGCTGTTGGCCCATCCGAGGATTGGTCCGAGTCCAATGAGCTGCTGGCCGTCGGCGAAGAGCACCGGCACGCTCTGGATGCCGAGCTTGGCAGCCTCTTCCGGATTGGCTTCAGCATCTACGATCGTATAGGGGATGCCCTTGCGGTCAAGCATCGCCTTGACGGTCTTGCAGTTCGGGCAACTGCCAGTGGTGAAAAGCAAGTTTTGACCGGCCGGTAGTTTCCTTTCGGTCGCTCCTTTCTGGCGGGTATGCAGGCCATGTGGTTGTCCGGCATGCGCCATCGCATATTCCTTGCGCTCCTTGAATTCCTCCGCCTTGCCGGTGTTCCAGTTCTGGATCGGACGGTAATAGCCGGTGATGCGGCTGTAGACTTCGGTTTTCTTGTGGCAGACGGGGCATTCCCATTGTTCGCCAGCCAGATAGCCGTGGTCTTGGCAGACCGAGTAGGTCGGGCTGAGAGTGTAGTAAGGAAGCCGGTAGTTCTCCGCCACGGTGCGCACCAGGGCTGCGGTGCTTCTCCAGTCGGAGAGCTTCTCGCCAAGAAAGATATGGAAGACAGTGCCGCTCGTGTACTTGACCTGGAAACGGTCCTGGATATCCATCGCCTTGAAAACATCATCGGTGAAGCCCACCGGCAGGTTGCTGCTGTTGGTGTAGTACGGGGCATCGGCGCTTCCGCTGGTGATGATGTCGGGATAGCGCTCCTTGTCGTGCTTGGCAAGGCGGTATGCCGTGCTCTCGGCGGGCGTCGCCTCGAGGTTGTACAGGTCTCCGTATTGCTCCTGGTAGTCGGAGAGTTTCTCCCGCATGTGGTCAAGCACCTGTGCGGTGAAATCCTGCGCCTTTGTGTCCGTCAGGTCCGCCTTGATCCAGCACGCGTTCTCGCAGGCTTCGTTCATGCCGACCAGCCCGATGGTGGAGAAGTGGTTCTGGAACGTGCCCAGATACCGCTTGGTGTAGGGATACAGACCGTTCTCCATGAATTTGGTGATGGCCTTCCGTTTGATTTTCAGCGAGCGCGCCGCCACGTCCATCAAATGGTCGAGCCTATGGAAGAAGTCCTCCTGGTCCTTGGACAGGTAGGCGAGGCGTGGCATGTTCAGCGTGACGACGCCGACCGAACCGGTGGACTCTCCGCTACCGAAGTAGCCGCCGCTCTTCTTGCGCAACTCGCGCAGGTCGAGGCGCAGCCGGCAGCACATGGAGCGCACATCGCTCGGTTGCATGTCGCTGTTGATGTAATTGCTGAAATAGGGGGTTCCGTACTTCATGGTCATCTCGAAGAGCAGACGGTTGTTCGTGGTTTCGGACCAATCGAAATCCTTGGTGATCGAATAGGTGGGGATCGGATACTGGAAGCCCCGGCCGTTGGCGTCGCCCTGGATCATGATGTCGAGGAATGCCCGGTTGACAAGGTCCATCTCCTCTTTGCAGTCGCCATAGGTGAAATCCTGTTCTTTGCCACCGACGACGGCAGGCAGGTTTTTCAGGTCCTCAGGGACAGTCCAGTCCAGGGTGATGTTGCTGAAGGGAGCCTGGGTTCCCCAGCGGGAAGGCGTGTTGACGCCGAAGACAAAGGATTCGATGCTTCTCCGTACCTCGTCGTAGGAAAGATGATCGGCTTTGACGAATGCGGCAAGGTAGGTGTCGAACGAGCTGAAAGCCTGGGCGCCCGCCCACTCGTTCTGCATGATGCCGATGAAATTGACCATCTGGTTGCAGAGGGTGGACAGGTGCTTTGCCGGAGAGCTGGAGATCTTGCCGTCCACGCCGCCGAGCCCCTCTTTGATCAATTGCTTGAGCGACCAGCCGGCGCAATATCCGCAGAGCATGGACAGGTCATGCAGATGCAGGTCCGCACCACGGTGGGCGTCGGCGATTTCCTTGTCATAAATCTCGCTGAGCCAGTAGTTCGCGGTGATGGCGCCACTGTTGGACAGGATCAGGCCGCCGATGGAGTAGTTGACGGTGGAATTCTCCTTGACGCGCCAGTCATCAGCCTTGAGATAGGCATTGACCAGTTTCTTGTAGTCAAGCAGGCTCTTTTCCGCCTCACGCACGTTCTCGTGTTGTTTTCGGTAGAGAATGTACGCTTTGGCGACGGCGCTGTAGCCGGCAAGGGCGAGCGTGGTCTCGACGCTGTCCTGGATGTCCTCGACGGAAACCTTTCCATCCTTGATTTTCTCCTGGTAGTCGCTGGTGGCTTTCAGGGCAAGAAGGCTGATGATGTCGTCGTGGTATTGGATGTTGGTTGCGTCGAACGCTTTCTGGATCGCTTTTTTGATTTTCGACAGGTTGAAGTCAACGACTTCTCCGTTTCTCTTGATGACCTGATACATGCTGGTACCTCGTGTGGATGGTGGTGCGGATGGGAGAAAAGCCCATATGGATGCATGTGCCTTTCCCTTTTGCCCGTACTTGCCAGTATACGGCCTTGTGAACGATATGTCCACCATAATTAGCATGCTCGAATTTGTAAAACACTACTAATAGTGTTATATAGATATGATATCGGAAGAAATAATTTCTCTTATGGTCACTGGTTACCATCCTTTCACACTCCGGATTTCCCATACAAAAAGGGAGACGGTAGTGCGTTCCGTCTCCCTGAAAAGATATGGGTTCCCGGTTTTTGGATAAGGGCTGGCTTAAGGAACCAGGTAGGTGGCGACCAAGCCGTAGCGCGAGTAGCCGTTCTCCTCGAGAGATGCCGGTCCGATATTGACCACGTTGCTGGTCAGGGGAAGGATCCGTTTGGACAGCAGGTAGTCGGTTCTCTCGGTGATTCCATCCATGGAGAGGGTGTTGCCCGCATCGCTCTCGACGCTGTAATGGGTTTGCCGGTAGGTGTCGTTCCAGCCAAGGGACAGGGCGGTGTCCACCAATGGCCAGGAGAAGCTGGAATCCCGCCATGTATAGGCGGTCAGCCGTTGCCAGTCGCTCGTGGCGGGCTCGTAGAGGCTTGCCGCGACCAGACAGCTGGATCCATTCGCTTCAGAAAGCGTGTTCCGCAATGCCTTGTCCCGGCTGGCTGCGCGCTCCTTGACCAGGCTTTTCCAGTCTCCGCCGTCCTTGATGGCCGCAAAAAGGTCGAGCTGGGGCAGGTCGGCCACTGCCAGCGTGAAGGTACGGTTCTCGTCAAGCCGGAGTGTCGCGCTCTCGCTTTTCGGGTCTCCCTCCAGTGCATAGTTGCTGATGATGGCGCCCTGTTCGGTCAGGACTGCGCTTTCCCCGCTGGAGCGCACCGCCATGTAGGTGTTCTCCTTGTTGCCGGTGACCAAGGTGACCTGAGCTTTCAGGTCGCTGACCGAGGTCATGATTTCGTCAATCTGGCCCTCGCTGTAGGTGGTCTCCCCCAGTGGCAGGAAGACGACGGTGACAGGTTGCTTCTTTTCCGTGGTCAACACGTCCCCGTTCCGGTAGCCTTTCGGATAGGTTATTTGTTCAAGTGGCTCGAGTGTGGCCAGCGCTTTGGCTTTTGCTTCAGCTGCTTCCTTGGCCTTTTGCTGCTTCTCGTTCTCGATGTTGACCTTGGACTGGAGTCCCACCACTTTGCCGGAAAGGTCGCTGATCATCGACTCGTTCATCGCAAGTTTGGCTTTCTGGTCAGCGGCCGTGGAGGCGAGGAGGCTGTTCTCGTTGCTCAGAGTGGCGACCTGGCCCTGCAGTTGCACGATGACCGCATCCTGCTGGGCGATCTTGTCCTGCTGGCTCTTGATGGTCTTCTCTTGGCTGGCAATCAACACCTTGTCGGGGTTCTCGGGCGAGGCCTCCGGGTGGATTTCCTTGTACCGGGTCTCAGTGGTGGCGGCCGGCTCTTGGGTGATGGCGGCTAGGCCATCCTTCGCGGTATAGTGGGCACAGCCCGAAAGCAGTGCGAGGGCGCATCCGGCGCCGATCAGTAGTTGCTTCATGTCTCTAGAAAGTGAACAAGGCTTCGGCCTTGGCTCGTGCGGCTTTCGCGTCATTCGGTTTGGATCCGCCGCCGGAACCTAGCCGAAACCATTCGCAGAAATTCTCTGCTTCCTTATCCAGTTCTTCCTCGTCAACGCCCTCATGGCAGTCGTGATAGGCTCCCGGTTCGTACGAGACGCAGTTGACGCAACTGTGCAGGGGTTTCCCGCATGTGGGACAAGTGGTGTGAAAATCCACCTGGTCCTCGAATGGAGCATGACAAAAATGACAGGCTCCCATGGTGGTCAGAACTCCAGCTTGCCGCCGAGACGGGCCTGCTCGCCTTCGGCGTATTGTTGCTTGGTGAATCCGAACTGCTGCCCGTCACCGGTAAAGCGGGGAATGACATGGATGTGCAGGTGGGGCACTTCTTGTCCGCTGGCCTTGCCGTTGTTGATCAGGATGTTGGTGCCGTCGCAGTGCAGTACCTCGCGCAGTTTCCGGTCGACCTGCTTGGCCGTCTCCATCATGTGCGACAGGGTGGTTTCCGGGCAGTCGGTGAAGGTCGGGTAGGGAGTTTTGGCGATGACCAGGGCGTGGCCCTTCTCGACGGGTGCAATATCGAGGATGACGATACAAAGGTCGTCCTCGTGGATCTTGACAGAGGGAATTTCTCCGTCAATGATGCGTTCGAATACGGTTTTTCCCATAGGTGCGTACCTCTTGATGGAGTTCATTCTATCTTGTAAAGATGGGAGGGGCAAGACAATATCGAAATCAGTCTTGCATAAATGCGCGCAAATGTTTTATTATCCATGCGGTATGCCCGGAAAGGAGCCAATTTGTTTGCTTATTGGACTTTGGACTCGGACAGCAATAAAACAGCATCTACAATCCTAGCAAAGAAGAAGGAATTTACACTATGGTTGACCTTGATCACATGAGGAACATTGGTATTTCCGCGCACATTGACTCGGGAAAGACCACGTTGACCGAACGTCTCCTCTACTACAGCAACAAGATTCATGCCATTCATGACGTCCATGGCAAAGATGGCGTTGGTGCCACGATGGACTCCATGGACTTGGAAAGAGAGAGAGGCATCACCATTCAGAGTGCTGCGACGAACATCCGCTGGGCCGGCGATGAGATCAACATCATCGACACTCCGGGACACGTTGACTTCACCATCGAGGTCGAGAGAGCGCTCCGTGTCCTTGACGGAGCCATCCTGGTGCTTGATTCGGTTGCCGGTGTCCAGTCTCAGTCAATCACGGTCGACCGCCAGATGAAGCGGTATCACGTACCTCGTCTCGCCTTTGTCAACAAGTGCGACCGTGCCGGTGCGAACCCCTATCGTGTCAAGCAGCATCTGATCGAGAAACTCGGCCTGAACGCTGTCCTGATGCAGATTCCTATCGGGCTTGAGGACAAGCTGCAGGGTGTCATCGACCTGATCGAGATGAAGGCTTACTACTTCGACGCCGGCGAGGATGGCATCCACAAGAGGGTTGCCGAGATTCCGGCCGAGCTGATGGATGAGGCACAGGCCAAGCGCGAGGAAATGCTGGATGGCGTTTCCCTGTGCGATGACGACCTGATGGAGGCCATGCTCGAGGAAAAGGTTACTGCCGACATCATCAAGAAGGCAGTCCGCAAGGCCACCATCGCCCTGAAGCTCTGCCCGGTCTTCATGGGTTCCGCCTATAAGAACAAGGGTATCGAGCCGTTGCTTGATGCCGTCGTCGACTACCTGCCCAACCCGACCGAGGTTGTCAACAAGGCTCTGGATATCGACCAGAACGAGAAAGAGGTCGTGCTGGAGTCCCGCGAGGATCTGCCGGCAGTCGTCCTCGCCTTCAAGCTGGACGATGGACAGTACGGTCAGCTGACCTATATCCGTGTCTACCAGGGTTCCATCAAGAAGGGCGATGAGCTGTACAACACCCGGTCCAAGAAGAAGTTCAGGATCGGACGTCTGATCAAGATGCACGCCGACCACATGGAGGATATCTCCGAAGCCGGTTGTGGCGAGATTGCCGCCCTGTTCGGCATCGACTGTGCCAGTGGCGATACCTTCTGCGATCCGTCGTTGAACTACACCATGACCAGTATGTATGTGCCTGACCCGGTTATCGAGCTGGCTATCGAGCCGGTGGACAAGAAGTCTGCCGACAACATGGGCAAGGCCCTGAACCGTTTCCTTAAGGAAGACCCGACCTTCCACAGCTACGTGGACCAGGAGAGCGGCCAGACCATCATCGCCGGCATGGGCGAGCTTCACCTCGACGTGTACATCGAGCGTATGAAGCGCGAGTACAATGCCGTCGTGACCACCGGTCAGCCGCAGGTCGCCTATCGTGAGACGATCACCAAGAGAGCCGACTTCAACTACACCCACAAGAAGCAGACAGGTGGTAGCGGTCAGTACGCTCGTGTCGCCGGTTACATGGAACCAATTCCTGAACCGGGTCCGGATGAGGAGCGCAAGGACTATGAGTTCGTCGACGAGGTCAAGGGTGGTGCCATTCCTACCGAATACATCCCCTCCTGCGACAAGGGTTTCCAGGCTGCCATGAAGAAAGGCCCGCAAATCGGGTTCCCGGTTCTTGGTGTCCGCTGTGTCGTCAATGATGGCGCGTGGCACCCGGTCGACTCTTCTGACATCGCATTCCAGACTGCCGCTATCGGCGCTTTCCGCGAAGGCTTCGCGAAGGCCGCTCCCTGCATCATGGAACCGATCATGAAGGTCGAGATGACCGCCCCGAGCGAGTTCCAGGGCAACATGTTCGCCTCGATCAACCAGCGCCGTGGCGTGATCATCAGCTCCACTGAGGACCACAACCAGTGCACCGTTGACGCCGAGGTGCCTCTCGCCGAGATGTTCGGCTTCTCCACCGTCCTGAGATCCTTGACGCAGGGCAAGGGCGAGTTCACCATGGAGCTCTCCAAGTACGGCCGCGTACCGCAGAGCGTCAGTGATGACCTGAAGAAGAAGTACCTCGAAGAGAAGGCCAAAGAAAAGAAATAAGTTTTTCCTACGTGCGATCAAGGACTACCGGGCTTGCCCCGGTAGTCTTTTGTTTTTGCAATCCTTCATGGAAAAAATAGCCTTAGGGAGATTTGTATGGTATATTGGAGAAAACAACGATGCTGGAGGTAAGCGCGTATGGAAATCAATGAATTGAATT
>Ga0256406_1001614_pt1 | contig 35642 bp, 32 predicted proteins | sample RumenRJG_03DNA_FD_185986 | JGI IMG/M metagenome (GOLD analysis project Ga0256406, IMG submission 185986) | Bovine rumen microbial communities from Lethbridge, Alberta, Canada - RJG_03 | ecosystem: Host-associated > Mammals > Digestive system > Stomach > Rumen | place: Canada: Alberta | collected...
AATATCCATGATCAGCAGAAAAGATATGCAAAATGACCTGAGTTTAGCCAGCTATGAAATTTTCAAGGTGCAAATGAACGAAAAACGTTAAATTATTCGAGGGCTTTCGACCCCCACATCATATTATATTCTAATTTTGATGATTCTTATTCAACGCTGCTGTGGAGATTGCTTCAATATTTGAGCTGGCGTTGTCAATATCTTATCTGGAAATATCTGTAAAATCAAGCGAATTTCTAAAATATTACATTTGGGTTAAAAGAGCGATTATTTCCTGATTCCAAAGGAAGATAAAGTGATAAATATTCCCGAAGTTTGCAGCGATCCAACCTTCGGGAACCCGCGTCGGAAGCAAAAAATCCCGAAGAAATGAAGGAAGACCACTTCGGGAATGATGATAAAAAGGCGGGGTTCCCGAAGCAGAAAATAAAAGTTCGGGAACCCGCGCCGGAAGCAGAAAATCCCGAAGAAATGAAGGAAGACCACTTCGGGAATACCGATAAAAAGGCGGGGTTCCCGAAGCAGAAAATAAAAGTTCGGGAACCCGCGCCGGAAAGCAGAAATTCCCGAAGAAATTTGCATTTCCCCGTTGCAGATGGTACCATCTTGCTAGGTTTCATTTTGTCGAATGGGAAGGAACAGGGTTGTATGGTATTACTGACGGCTAAGCACATTAAAAAGAGTTTTTCGGAGAAGCAGCTTCTGGAAGATGTTGAACTGAGTATCAATGAAGGGGATAAGATCGGCCTGGTTGGTGTAAACGGCAGCGGGAAGTCGACGCTGCTGCAGATTATTGCCGGGGTGATGGAGGCAGATGATGGGGAGATTATTCGCAACCATGTGCTGAGAACGGGATATTTGCCGCAGAATCCTCCGTATGATCCGGAGAACACGGTGCTGGAGCAGGCGCTGGCGGATGTGAAGGGAAACGCAGAGGAGTACCGGGTAAAGACGCTTCTGACGCGGGTCGGCATGGGGGAGTTTGATAAGAAGATGTGTGAGCTCTCTGGCGGGCAGCGGAAGCGGGTTGCTCTTGCGGCGGTGCTGTGCAGTGACACCAATCTGCTGATTCTGGACGAACCGACGAACCATATGGACAATCAGATTATTGAATGGCTGGAGGAGCAGCTGGCGGATTATAAAGGGGCGGTGTTCATGATCACGCATGACCGCTATTTTCTGGAGCGCGTAACGGATCATATCTGCGAGATTGAGAAAGGTCGGCTGGTTTCATATGAAGGAAATTATGAGGCTTATCTGATTGCGAAGCAGGAGCGTCTGGAGCTGGCAAAGGCAAACGAGCGCAAACGTGCGAACCTCTACCGCAAGGAGCTGAAGTGGATCCGCTGGACGGCGCCGGCCAGGACGACCAAGTCCAGGAGCCGTGTGCAGCGCTTTCAGCAGATTAAGGATGCCAAAGAGACGTTTGAAGATCCGCGGCTGGAAATCGGAACACTGTCTTCGCGCCTTGGAAAGAAGGTCATCGAGCTGCAGCACATCAGCAAGTCGTTTGACGGCGTGACGTATATTCGCGATTTCAGTTACAATATTCTTCGCAATGACCGGATCGGAATCGTTGGAAACAACGGCTGCGGCAAGACCACGCTGCTGAAGATCATCATGGGACTGATTCCGCCTGACAGCGGTTCGATTGCCGTTGGAGAAACGGTGAAAATCGGATATTTCTCGCAGGAGTCGGAAGATATGGATCCGGATCTTCGGATCATCAAGTATATTGAGAACATCGCGCGCAATGTCCACACTAAAGACGGCTATCTGTCGGCGTCGCAGATGCTGGAGCGGTTCCTGTTCCCATCGTACATGCATTCTGTCAAGATCGGCAAACTTTCCGGAGGCGAGAAACGCCGTCTCTATCTTTTGTCGGTGCTGATGCAGGCGCCGAATGTGTTGATTCTGGACGAGCCGACCAACGATCTGGATATTGACACTCTGACCGTCCTGGAGGATTATCTGGACGACTTCCCAGGCGCGGTGATGATCGTATCCCATGACCGCTACTTCCTGGACCGCCTGGTTGTGAAGACCTTTGCGTTTGAAGAGAACGGAAACATCCGTCAGTACACCGGCGGCTACAGCAAATATATGAATGAGAAGGACGCACGGGAGGCTGCGCAGGCAGCATCCTCCTCTTCAGAAGAGTCGGGGACAAAAGAAAAAGCGCAAGGAAGCACGCCGTCGTCTTCGTCACGCCGTCATGAGCGCCGCAGGCTGAAATTCAGCTACCGCGAGCAGAAGGAGTATGAGACGATCGATGATGACATCGCCGCATTGGAAGAACAATCGGCGCAAATTGACGCGGCGATGGAAAAACATGCGTCAGAAGCGCTGAAGCTCGCAGATCTCGCGAAAGAAAAAGAATCCATCGAGCAGCAGCTGGAAGAGAAAATGGAGCGCTGGGAATATCTGAATGAACTGGCAGAAAGAATCAGCCGCGGAGAATTGATGTAAACAGAGAAACCGCCCTGTATAGCCTGTCCTGGAAGGGGCATCTGGTTATACAGGGCGGTTTGTTTATAACTGTGGAAGGGGATCGAGCAGTATAATCCGAAGATTTCCGGGTGTTCCGGCATTTGTTCGATCAGATCAGTCCGCCGTAGATGTGTATCAGGACTGCTGTTACAACCGGGAGCGTGCCCAGTGAAAAAAATGTCGACAGTGCAATTCCTTCGGAGAGCAGGCGGGCATTTTTATGCTGTTGTTCAGCGACGGCGGCGGTGATTACTGCGCACGGAAAGGCTTCTGCGTAGATGCAGGTCAGTTTTGCCGCTGCGGAAATCGGAAGCCAGTTCACAAGCGGAAAAGAAACAGCCGGCATGAACAGGTCTGCGATCAGGCAGACGGCGACAAGCCGTTTATTGGTGATCAGCTTAGCGAGATGGCTCCTGCCGAGGAGGACGCCGACCAGGACCATGGAGAGCGGAATTGTCATGTCGCCCATGGTGCTGAGAAAAGTCATGACAGGATCTGGAAGGCGAATGCCGCTGAACAGAATGACGCAGCCGGCAAGGGTTGCGAACATCGGCATTGTACACATGGAGCGGAGCATCGTTTTGGCACTGATTCTCGTTTTCTGTCCGTAATTCAGCTGGATGATCAGACCGCTGTACATGTAGAAGTTTAATACAATGTTCTGAATGACAAACAGATAAAAAATTTTGTTGCCAAAAACCGCTTTGGCGACTGGAAAACCAAGGAATCCCGTGTTGATGGATGTCATTACGGCCATGATGCAGCCCTGGTCTTCCAATGGCTTCCAGCGAAGCAGCTTTACGATCGGAATCGAGAACAAAGCAGTGAGGAACATGACGCAGCTGGAGACGATCAGAACTTCTAAAGTCTGCCTCAGTGTGCCGGCGGTCAGGTGTGTCCCGCCCATAGAATTTAAGATCAGGCAGGGGGTAGAAATATTGATCAGCAGACTGGTCAGCGGTGTCGCACTGGAATCCGGAAGAATTTTAAATTTGTTTGCGGCATAACCGACCCCAGTCATTGCAAAAATTGTAATGACTTTGATAAATACAATTAACATCTTTGTGAGTACACTCCTTTTGGCTTCTGTGGACTGCGGGCATCCGTTTCTTTCCGGTATTCTGCAGCTCGATGGTTTTGAATATCGGAAAAGGGTGCCTGTCAGTCTAATGGTTCAAGTTTACCATATTTTTCATGTCTTGACAGTGACGATGTAGAAATCGCAGGATGATTTCTTTTGCCGGACATGAGCAGAGATTTCTAACAGCGTGAGGAAGGGATACGCGCCGGAGTTCATGCATGAATACTTTAACAGTTTATCACGGTGATGTGGATGATAGTGAAAAATATTTCATCAAGAGTACAAGAATGGGAAAGAAAATGGTTAAAAATAATTTTCGCGTGCTTTGAATAAAAACACAAAAATGAGAGAAAATGTTATTGATATTAAATAAACAATGTTGAAAACGTTGAAATTTGAATCTGAAACAAGCGAAATAATATATACAGAAGATATGAAAAATATTTTTATATATAAAATGTTATATAATTTTGAGTAAGTATTGTGAAAATAAATGCAAGTGTGGTATAATGGATCTATCAAAATGATGGGGCGATAAGTTAGAGTTATCGATGTGCAGGCAAGGGAATGCTGCAGAGAAGGTAAATTTTGTCGTCCGGGGTTCAATATATTGAATTAGAATTCATAAGCAATCATGTAAACGAACTGGAAAAAATGCAAGTTCTTATTCAGGAGAGGAGTGAGAGTAATGAAAGCGTTTACGGATTTTATCAACACATTGAACGGGTTTATGTGGGGCCCGGTCATGCTGGCGCTCTTGGTCGGCACGGGAATCTTCCTGTCCTTCCGCTCAGGGTTTATTCAGTTCCGGAAATTTGGACTGATCATGAAGGAAACGGTTGGAAAGCTTTTTTCAAAAACGGAAGTAAAAGAAGGATCGCTTTCACCGGTGCAGGCGATGACGACGGCGCTTGCCGGAACGGTCGGCACGGGAAATATAGCCGGTGTCACCGGCGCAATTGCGCTCGGAGGCCCGGGAGCGGTTTTCTGGATGTGGATTTCCGCACTGTTCGGCATGTGCACCAAGTTCACTGAAGTTACGCTCTCTGTTCGCTTCCGTCAGAAGAATGATAAGGGTGACTGGGTCGGCGGACCAATGTATTATATCAAGAACGGACTCGGAAAAAAATGGAAATGGCTCGGCACATTGTTCGCGCTGTTTGCGATGATCGCAGCGTTTGGTATCGGAAACATGACGCAGGTTAATACGATTGCGACGTCTGTCGGAACGATCTTTACGGCGTTTAATCCGGCCATGCAGGCAAGCCTGCCAAAAATTTACCTGATTATTGGAATCATCATCGCAATTCTCACTGCACTTGTTCTGTTCGGCGGACTGCAGCGTATCGGAGCAACAACAGAAAAACTGGTTCCGGTCATGGCGATTGTTTACATCGTTACTGCTCTGGTCGTTATCTTTACGCACGTTACCGTACTCGGTTCTGTATTCCATGACATCTTTGTCGGTGCGTTCAATCCGAGAGCACTCGGCGGCGGACTTGCAGGAACCGTTATCATGCAGGCTATGAAGGCCGGTATCGGACGCGGCGTATTCTCCAATGAGGCCGGACTCGGTTCTGCTCCGATCGCACATGCGGCGGCAGATACAGACCATCCGATCCGTCAGGGTTTCTTTGGTGCATTTGAAGTATTTGCAGATACCATTGTTATTTGTACCATGACCGCGCTGGCTGTACTGGCATCTGGAAAAGCCGTTGGATTCTACGGTAAAACCGCGGGAACAGACCTGACCATTCAGGCATTCTCTACGACCTTCGGATCCAAGCTTTCAGCTATCATCATCGCGACCTGCATTGCCATGTTTGCGTTCTCGACTGTTCTGAGCTGGGCACTGTACGGCACACGCTGCGCAGAGTTCCTGTTTAAGAGCACCAAAGTCATCAAACCGTATCAGATCGTCTTTATCCTGTTCATCGTTGTCGGAGCGACAATGGAGCTGGATCTGGCGTGGACCGTTGCGGATACGCTCAATGCTATGATGGCCATCCCGAACCTGATCGCCATCCTCGCACTTTCACCGGAAGTAATCCGTCTGATGAAAGACTTCTTCTCTGATCGTCCAAAGCTGACGACGGAGAATCTGCAGAGCTGGGCACAGGAAGAAGGCGGCATCGAAAACGTACATACCAAGGAAAAACTCAGCTGATCAGAGTCCATTTTGATTATGCTGAAGACGAGGGCGTGCAATTCCCAAAAGAGGGGCACGCCCTCTTTTTGTCGGTCAAATGGAATTGTGCAGAAAGGCTCCCGGGAAATCTGACAAACTGCACAGGATATGTTAAACTATTATCATGCGTCGGGTTATATGGGGCTGTAACTGACATCTGTGTTCGGAGTGAAAGTGAGAAATGAAGCGCGTGCTGGAGCGTTTTCGCCAGAAAGAAGTGCTTCAGCGTGCTGCACAATTGCGTAGAAAGAAGGCTATTTATATGGATAATCGATCAGCATGGCTGTATCAGCAGAATCAAAGCTACTATCCGATGAAAAAAGAGCAGACTGAGGAGCTGGAGGAGCGGCTGAAAAGCTGCACCAGAAACTATACGCAGCCGTGTATGTATAACGTCTGCGGATATTACAACATCGGTGCGCTGTGGCAGGATTTTGCCGATGATGAGGAAGAGCTCTATGACATCCTGAAAGCAGCAGAAGAAGATGCTGGAAAAGAAGGGTATATCATTACAGATGAGAAAGGAAATGTCCTTTAGAAGACAGAAAGGGACGGCATGTTGAATCAGAAAGAAAGAAATTTCCGGACGGGATCCTGGAAACGGGAATATGAGCGCAGGCTGATGACAGCGGACGAAGCGGCCAGACTTGTGCGCAGCGGGGACCGCGTATACATCGGAACCTGCACTTCAGTTGCGTATGCGCTTGCAGAAGCGCTTGGGCGCAGAAAAGATGAGCTGGAAGATATCACTATTCTCAGCTCCAACGCAGCAAGGTCGCTGGATGTCATGGATCCGGAGAGTGAAGTCTTTCATGTTGAGACGTACTACATGGGTCCGCAGGAGAGAAGAGCCGCGTCCTGCGGACGAGCAGATTATACCAGTTTTCATCTCAGCCAGACCAGAGAATGGGTGAATTTTGTCGGGAAACCGGATGTCGCGTTTATCGAAGTTTCTGCACCGGACCGATATGGAAGAATGCGGTACGGGACGTCCGGCCTGGTTGCGGACCCCTATGTCATGGAGTGTGCGGATCGCGTTGTTCTGCAGGTCAACAGCTGTGTGCCGAGGCTGAATGGCATGGATAATCAGATCCGCGCAGAGCAGGCAGATGCCATCGTCGAAGTCAGCGATCCGCTGGTGGAGGCGGAGGATCTTCCGCCGTCGCCGGTTCTGCAGAAAATATCGGATTACCTGGTGGAACAAATCCATGACGGAGACTGTTTTCAGCTCGGCATCGGAGGCATTGCGAGTGCGGTCGGTTATGGCCTGAAGGAAAAGAATGACCTCGGGATCCATTCGGAGATGCTGGGAAATTCCATGATGGCACTGATCAGAAACGGCAATGTCACGAACCAGAGAAAAACGTTCTGGAAAGGGAAGTCTGCCGCGGGGTTTGCGATGGGAACAAGAGACCTGTATGAATTTCTGGATGAAAATGACGACATTTACATGGCGCCTTCAGCGGTTGTGAACAGCCCTGCAGTGATTGCAAAGAATGATCATATGGTTTCGGTCAATACGGCTCTTGCGGTGGATCTGACTGGACAGGTTGCGGCGGACAATATTGCCGGGCGCCAGTACAGCGCCGTCGGCGGCCAGCTGGATTTTGTCCGGGGCGCACAGATGGCGTCCGGCGGAAAGTCGTTTATTGCAATCCCGTCGACGTTTGAGAAGAATGGAAAGATCCGCAGTCATATCACAGCGGCGTTTCTTCCGGGAACGACGGTGACGACTCCGCGCGCCGATGTGGAATACATTGTCACAGAATACGGATGCGTAAATCTCAAACACCTGAAGATGAAGGACCGGGTGTGCGCCATGATTTCTCTGGCGCATCCGAGGTTCAGGGAAGAACTTCGGGATCAGGCAAAAGAAAAAGGGCTGCTGTAGGCAGTCCTTTTTCTTTTGCGCGATTATTTGCTTTTTATCTTGTCATCGTGACCCGGAACGGTGCCGGCCAGATAATCGATGATTGTGCCCGTGCAGGCTTCCATAACGCTGTCGTTGACGTTTACAACGACAATCTGCGTCTTTGGATTCATTTTTCTGATGTACTCTGCTCCGGTAGAAGTAAAGGCATCACTGTATTTCAGCGCAGAGCCGTAGTAATTCTTATATGCGGTTGAAACGTCGCTGACAAAAGCGGCGTTCTCATCGCCTGACCACATCGGGGAGGTGCTGATAACCCGTGTGCTCATCCCCGTCAGCCCGGCAAGCGTCTTCTGCGCTTTTTTGATCTCCGTCAGGTCGCTGTCCAGCAGGCTGTTGGCGACGGAGTTGATTTTCACCCCGTTTCTGTCGGTTTTGATGTAGCTGATGTTATTCAGAGAATACGGTTCATCAGAGAGATTGTTTTCGCGGATGTTGTTGTCCGTGTATTTCCCGTTCATCAGTGTGTACATAAACGCGAGGAGCGTCTGCGTGCTGTCCTGGCTGATTACCCTCTCTGGGACAGTAGTTTTACTGTATATATATGTAGCTCCTGGATGTTCATGCGCGCGGTCTGCGTTGAAACGCTCAGTGACGTTATCCATATGGGAAATGAATTTCTCTTCTCTGTTCGGGTCAACGCAGATGGTGACTGTGCAGCTTCCCGGCGAGAGGGCATCATCGGTTCCGCCCTGAATAGAGGCGATGTTATAACCGATGTTTGCGTTCTTCATGTAGTTAAGCAGATCTTTGATGCGCAGGATCGCGTTACTGTTATCGCTGATGTCGGAGTTCACCTGTCCTCTGTCCAGCCCCTGGATTGTGATCCGGTAGGCGAGTGTATATTCTGGCTTGCTGTATTTCAGCGGGTGCGTAAACTGCAGCAGCATGCTGGATGCTGTTTTCAGAGAGAATTGGCCCTTGCTTGTTCCGTTCATATAGAATACGCGGGATTTGCCAGTGAACAGCGACTTGTCAAGCTTCTTGATGCCTGTGAATTGATGACCTTTTTCCTGCGTGAATATTACGGTCAGTTTTCCGGTGTTTTCATTATTATTGATAACATAAAGCGCAGAAGCGATCGGGGCCAGCCCCTCATCCTCCTGCAGTGCATCATACGGGCATACAATGACTGTTGGGGGAGCCTTCTGATAGTCATCTGAACTCTGCTTGGTCATGATGACGTTTCCGGCGGCATCCGTTTCGCAGGCAATGTCGCGGGAGGAAGCCCAATTCCTCAGATAGTTCCGGATGCCGGCATTGGACCCGAACGCCTTGGTGGACTCCTGAAGATCAATTTTATACGCGGATAATTTCTGCGCTAACGTTGTGGTTGATGCGGGCTCGGGCGTCTCCTGAGACTGGGTACCGGTATGCGCAGACTGCTGGGCTGCAGCCTGTGTGCGCGGCTGGCAGGCTGAGGTCGTTACAAGCAGTGCGCAGGACAGCGACAGAACCGCTGCCGTATTGAGAATGGATTTTAATTTCATATATATATTGCCTCCAAAACACAGTTTCTGTGCTGTGTTTTCATCCTTATTCTGCATGTGCAGTATCTGTTTTATCATATCATAATCTGTCAAATGAATGCAATGCGGCGGCTGGATTTCATCAAAGCTTCACTTGAAAGAGGGGGTTGTACAGGATTATGAACGCGTCTTCGCTGTTGCAATAAATATTCAGATTTGTTATAATAATTCTATACAGATGCAGACAGATGCAGAATCCAGGCGCATGATCGTAAGCGCAGGCGGTTCAACCATACATAAAATGGGTATGCAGTTAGTATCATCCGCACAGCGGAAACCGTTAAAACTTGAGAGAACGTAAAAATGATTTCGGAGCGTAATGAATATGGATGCTTTTTTTGATGAAGATATGATTATGGAATCCTCAGACCTGATCATTCGACCTACTGTTTTTGAGGACTGCAGTGAATTTGCGCGCTGGGAGAACATGGAAGATGTGACAGAATATCTTGCTGTCGATGAAGATGTTACGTACAAGCAGGTCGTTACGGAGTTTATTCTGAGTCTCAGAGATGATCAGCGTCAGATGTTTACCATTACGCTGAAACCATCCGACAAGCCGATCGGCAGAATTGTTCTCAGCAGAATTACACGCCGTTCGGACTCCCTGCACCTGAAGAGGCTCTACATTGCTGATAAGAATCTGCGTGGCAAAGGCTACGGAGAGCAGGCCGCACGCACAATTCTGGAGTATTCCTTCATTAATATGCACATGGAACGTGTAAGCATGGATCATCTGAAAGGTGATGAAGTGACAGAAATGCTCTGCCGGAAACTGGGCGCTGTGGAAGAGGGCATTATGCGCCATTCAGAGAAAAAAGACGGGAAGTACATCGATCTGTACCGGATGTCTCTGCTTCGTGCTGAGTATTACGACCGTAACCACGATGACCGTTAAGGCTTCGGAAGGGTTTTTATCAAACTCTGCTAGTAATTTTTAGAAAGATGCAGAAAAAAGCTTGTACATCTCTCTCGTATTATGGTATAATGATGCCCGTGCGATGAAAGCGAGCACTAAGTTTGTGTTTACATAGAGAGCATGGGCTTAAGATATACGATAGGAGGTGCGGCTATGTCAAGGAAATGTGAAGTATGCGGAAAGGGACAGGTTTCTGGAAACAAGGTTTCTCATTCCAACAAGCATTCCAGAAGAAAGTGGAATGCAAACATCCAGACAGTAAGGATTAACGACAATGGTACAATCAGAAAAGCCAATGTCTGCACAGAATGCCTGCGGTCCGGTAAAGTTAACCGTGCCGTTTAATGGCCTGGAAGGTTAGACTGTCATATTGATGGAGTTCCGGAAGTTCTTCATCAGTATGGCAGTTTTTTTATATCTATCTGTTAACATATATTGCGGGAGGAATGACTGTATGACGATGATGAAAGCAACAGAGCTGGGCCTGATTACGGTTTCTAATTCGGTCTTTGCGGAGATCATCAATGAGGTAATGCAGACAGAAGAATGCGCGGCCGATATGTGGGTGACGATGCATCAGGGACGCCTTGTCCGCATGGCGCGGGCACTCAGCGACCCTGATTATGTCCGAGATCTGTCGGTGCGTTTGAACGGGGATGGGCGGATCTGCCTGACGTTCGGCGTGATCGTGCGTTTTGGCGTCTCTATTCGCCAGGCGACAAGGTTCGCCGCAGATGAGATATGCGCCAGGATCTACGAGCAGACCGGGATGATTCCCGCAGAGATTACAATCAATATTGACGGCGTCCGTACCAGGAAGAAAACGGCGCGCCGCAGCACAAAGGTGGTGTACCGTTATGCTGAAGATGAATGGAAGCGCACCGCGCATGAGTGATCGCGGCGGCGCAGAGGAGCAGATTCTTCAGACGCCGGTCAGCCGTCTGAAAGGGATCGGACCCAAGAAAGCAGCGGCGCTTAGAGATCTTGGCGTACAGACACTGGAAGATGATCTTTTTCTGCTTCCGCGCAGATATGAGGACCGGCGACGCCCAGTGCCCATTCAGGAACTTCAGGCGGGAAAGGACCAGTTGATTGAGGCGGTTATCCTTTCGCGGAGATTCAGCGGATTCAGAAGGTCAGGGAAATCTCCGCTGGTTCTTCTGGCGCAGGACAACACCGGAATGATTGAAATCGTCTTCTTCTCCGGCAGTTACATCACCAACCTGTTTAAAGTCGGTGAGATGTTCAGCTTTTTCGGAAGGGTGAGCGACAATCGCGGGCAGCTCCAGATGGTGCATCCGGAATTTCATCGCCTGCATGAGCCGGATGATGTGCGGGGCATCTTGCCCGTATACCCTTTGTCTAAAGGACTTACGCAGAAGGACATGCGACGGCTGAGCGAGGAGGCACTTTCTGCCTCTGACGCGCAGGAGGACTGGATTCCGGAAGGTCTGCGAGAGAAATACCGGCTTGCGGGGAGGACGTTTGCGTTCAGGAATGTCCACCGTCCTTCATCGGAGAAGAAACTGCTTGAGGCCAAGTACCGTCTGGTGTTTGAGGAGTTTTTTACGCTGGAGCTCGGGCTGAAGCTGGCTGCGAAGCGAGGGACCGGACAGTCGGATGGCGTTGTCATTCATCCTGAGGCGGGAGATCGTTTCCTTCAGCAGCTTCCGTTTTCTTTGACGCAGGGACAAAAAAGAACCTGGCAAGAGATTTCCGGGGATCTGGCTCGGCAGAAGCCGATGAACCGGCTGGTCCAGGGGGACGTCGGATCCGGGAAAACTGTGGTCGCGGAAGCGGCAATGTACGCGGCGGTGAAATCCGGGTTTCAGGCAGTAATGATGGCGCCGACCGGGATTCTGGCAAGGCAGCATGCCAAGACATTTCAGAAAGATCTGGGACCTCTCGGTGTCCGCATAGCGCTGCTGCATGGCGGACTGAAAGATAAGGAAAGAAAGTCGCTTCTTGACGAGCTGCAAAATGGGGATATCGATATCGTAATCGGTACGCATGCGGTGATTCAGCCGGATGTGCGATTCTTTCATCTCGGGCTGGTGGTTACCGATGAGCAGCACAGGTTTGGGGTCGGTCAGAGGCGCATGCTGTCGGATAAAGGGAAAATGCCGGATGTTCTGGTGATGACGGCAACCCCGATTCCGCGGACATTAGCGGTAATTCTGTATGGAGACCAGGACATTTCCGTGATTGACACTCTGCCGAAAGGGAGGAGGCCGATTCAGACTTTTTCTGTCTCCTCTTCCCGCAGGGATGAAGTTTATGATAAACTGGAAAAAGAACTTGCCGCGGGCCGGCAGGGATATGCGGTCGCGCCGTTTATCGAGGACTCCGATCAGATGGAAGGCATGTCTGCGCAGCGGCTGTATGCAGAACTCAGGAAGCGGTTTTCTGCGTACCATGTCGGACTGTTGCACGGTGGCATGAATGCGGAGGAGAAAGAGTCCGTCATGACATCGTTTGCGAGAGGTGAGATCGATCTGCTTGTATCTACGGTCGTTATCGAAGTCGGAATCGATGTTCCGAACGCGACGGTCATGGTGATTGAAAGCGCGGAGCGGTTTGGGCTGGCGCAGATGCATCAGCTGAGAGGACGGGTCGGGCGCGGTTCGGAGCAGTCGTACTGTTTTCTGATCCTCGGCCAGGATTCTGACATTGCGCGCAGAAGGACAGAAATTATGACGCAGTGCAGCGACGGCTTCAGAATTGCAGAAGACGATCTGATCCTGCGGGGACCGGGCGAGTTGTTCGGGACGAGACAGCACGGTCTTCCGGAACTGAGAATTGCCGACCTCGGCCGCCATCAGAAAGTCCTGAAGGCAGCAGAGAAAGCGGCTTCGGAGGTGCTTGAACTGGATCCAAAGCTGACAGAAGCTGAAAACCGGGGGATCCGGGAACATGTCGATGCGATGTTCCATGGAGACTGCCGTCTGGAGATATAGGAAGGGTTAATATGAGAATTATTACGGGAAAATACAGAGGAAGAAAACTGGAGACGCCGGAGAATTACGACATCCGGCCGACTTCTGACAAAGTGAAAGAAGCTGTTTTTAATATTTTGATGAATGATATTTACGGCTCTGTCTGCTGCGATCTGTTCGCAGGGACCGGAAACCTTGGAATTGAGGCACTTTCAAGAGGCGCGGAGAAGGTGTACCTGGCGGACAGCTCCCGGGCGGCAATCCGTCTGATCCGAACGAATCTGCAGAAATGCGGAGCGGAAGAGGATGCTGTAGTGCTGATGGGGGATTACCGCAGAAGTCTGAACAGGATCAGGGATAAGATCGACATTTTCTTTCTGGACCCGCCGTACCGCGACGGATTGTATCAAGACTGCCTGGAACGCATCGGTGATCTTGATTTATTGGCTCCTGACGGTATAATATTAGCAGAGCATGATTCTCGCAATCCGTTGCCGGATCGTGCCGGAGAGTTTGTTAAAACACAGGACCGGAAGTACGGAAAAACAACGGTCTCGATTTATAGAAGGGCGGGAGACGGCCCGGATTCCCAGAATCCTGAGGAGGAGTAACCGCAGCGGAGGATTCTGCCCGGCGGCTGGCATTGCGGCTTCCGCCGGAAACTGCAGTGGAGGCATAAAAAATGATCAGACGTGCGTTGATCACAGGTTCGTTCGACCCGATTACTTATGGGCATATCGATATTATCAACCGGGCATCATCGATGTTCGACGAACTGGTTATCGGCATAATTAAAAATCCCCGGAAAAAAGGGCTCTTTTCTGTTGAAGAAAGGACAGAGATGATTGAACAGATCTTTTCTGACCGTCCGGAGATCACGGTGGATCATTTCCAGGGACTGCTGGCAGATTATGTGAATAAACACGATTTCTGCGCTGTCGTGCGGGGTCTGCGCACGGACCGGGATTTTGCCTATGAGATTGAGATGGCGCAGGTAAATCAGAAATTGTTTCGTGAAGGAGTGGAGTCGGTCTTTCTGATGGCGAGACCGGAATGTTCAATCGTCAGCTCGTCCAATGTCAGGGAAATTGTATCCATGGGCGGAACACCGCCGGAGGGTATGGTTTCGGATGAGATCCTTCAGAAAATGAAAGAGAAATATGCACAGATAGGATAAAAGGAGGAGCAGCGCATGACGGTACTGGAACTGCTGGAAGAACTCGAAGATATTGTTGATACGGCATCAACTGTTCCGCTGACCGGAAAAATCATGGTGGACGGAAATGAAATCCTGGAGATTGTCAGCGACATCAGAAATACTCTGCCGGAGGATGTCAAACAGGCACATTGGCTGAAAGGCGAGCAGAACCGCATCCTTGAGGACGCAAAGAAGGAATACCAGAAGCTTGTCGTCGAAGCAAAGAAGCAGGCCGATTTTCTGGTGGATAACAATGATATCACGCTGAAAGCCAGAAAACATGCAGATGCAATTGAGAAAGAAGCTGAGGAATACGCGGCAATGCTGAAACTGCGCACATACGATTATCTGGATCAGATGCTGTTTAAGATGCAGAAACGCATGGATGATCTGAATAATACCTACTTTGGTTCTATGTATGATAATCTGGCCAAGACATTTGAGGGCATCGACAACCAGCTTGCGAGCAACCGCCAGGAGATGAAAGAACTCGCTTCCAGAACGCAGCACGGAGAGGACTGGCTGTATGAACAGAAAGGCTCCAAAGGATCGTCCGGAGGAAATAAATAGGTGCGTACACTCAGCATTACAGCGGAATATAATCCTTTTCACAGCGGCCATCGCTATGCTGTGGAAGAATTGAAGAAAAGGACCGGCGCAGATACGGTCCTTTCTGTTATGAGCGGAAATTTTACGCAGCGCGGTATTCCGGCATTTCAGGACAAGTGGACGCGTGCAGAAGCGGCCGTGCGGGGCGGCGTGGATCTGGTTCTGGAAATGCCGGCTGTCTACGCGTCCGCTGCATCGCCCGGGTTCTGCATGGCGGGTGTCTCCATAGCTGCACAGCTTGGCTGCACCGACTATATCGGCTTTGGCAGTGAGTCGGGTTCCATTCAGGAACTCACCGAGGCTGCGGAGAATCTGATCCGGCTGGAGAAGCCTCTTCATGAGCGAATAGCGATGTACAGAAAGCAGGGATTCTCTTATCCGCGGGCTCAGCAGCAGGCGGCTCTTGACCTTGGCGTCACAGGCGGCGGGTCGGTTTTGTCCGAACCGAACAACTTGCTGGCGGTGGAGTATATGCGGCAAATATTACAGCTGTCAGGGGATATCCGGCCGGCGGCCGTAACCGTGCGGCGCGAGAGCGGGGATTATCATGCGTCGGCGTCTGCTATCAGAAGAAAGGCATATCAGGAGGATCCACAGTATTATCAGCAGTGCGAGGATCGGTATTTTCGCCTTGCGGCAGCGAGAATTCTGCAGATGTCGGAGCGGGAGCTGGAGAATATTGCGTCATCTTCTGATGGGCTTGGGAATAAATTAAAAAAAGAGATTCGGCATTGCGGAAGTCTTCAGGAACTTCTGGAACGTGTAAAATCCAAGGCGTACACGATGACCAGAGTGCAGAGGATGCTGACGCAGTGCATCCTGGGGGTGACGGGCGAGGATATGCGAAATTGCCGCCTCTATGCCCGTGTACTCGCGTTTTCTGCGCAGGGTGCAAAACTGCTGAAACACATCCGAAAAAGTGACTGCAGCAGGATTCCTGTGATTACGAATCTGAATAAAGAGGCGCACCGGTACCCGGAGATCAGGCGCAGTCTGGAAATTGATGTGCTCGCGGCTGACCTTTACCATCTGATTACAGGCGAGGATTTATATGAACGCGCAGACTATGTCCGCCACCCTGCATATGTACGGAAAAATATAGAATAAATTTTCCAAAAGCCTTTGACAGGGCAGTGGTTCAATGATATACTCTTAACGTTGACGAAAATTCTTATTTACATTATTCTTTAATGTAAGGAGGTAAGACAATGGCAGTTCCAAAGAGAAGAACATCTAAAGCCAGAAGAGATAAGAGACGTTCTCCGAACATGAAGAAAACGGCTCCGGGTCTCAGCATTTGTCCACAGTGTCATCAGCCGAAGCTTCCGCACAGAGTTTGCCCTAACTGCAACTATTATGACGGTAAGGACGTTCTGAATGCATCCAACGCAGAGGCATAGGATAAATTTAAGAGTTTTAGATCATGATCAGAAGAGACAGGTGTGCGCACGCCTGTCTCTATCTTTTTATCTGGAACTTCGTTATTTTGGCGTTAAATTTTTGTCATTTGTTGAAAAACCATGCATACTTTGTTATAATTTTTGTGATTTTAAATAAAAAACAATTGCTAAGGGGGAGAAACCGATGAAAGAACTGAAGAGAAAGTTGAAGGTTGGTATTCTCGGCGGCACGGGCATGGTTGGTCAGCGTTTTATCACTCTGCTGGATAATCATCCGTGGTTCGAGGTTACGACTATTGCAGCCAGTGCACACAGCGCAGGTAAAACATACGCAGAAGCGGTTGACGGAAAGTGGAAACTGGACACACCAATTCCGGATGCCGTGAAGAATATTGTAGTCAAGGATGTTGCGGATGTGGAGAATGTCGCTGCAGATGTAGATTTCTGCTTCAGCGCGGTTAACATGTCTAAGGATGAAATCCGCGCAATTGAGGAAGAATACGCCAAGACTGAGACGCCGATTGTTTCCAATAACAGCGCGCACCGCTGGACGCCGGATGTGCCGATGGTTATTCCGGAGATCAATCCTGAGCACTATGACGTGATCCGCTACCAGAAACAGCGTCTGGGAACCAAGAGAGGGTTTATCGCTGTTAAACCGAACTGCTCGATTCAGTGCTACGTTCCGGCGCTGGCAGCCTGGAAGGAATATGAGCCTACTCAGGTTGTTGTCTCCACCTATCAGGCAATCAGCGGCGCAGGCAAGAACTTTGAAACCTGGCCGGAGATGGTCGGAAATATTATTCCGTTCATCAGCGGCGAGGAGGCAAAGAGTGAGAAAGAGCCTCTGCGCATCTTCGGCAAGATTGAAAACGGAGAGATTGTTCCTGCAGACGGACCGGTCATCACAAGTCAGTGCATCCGCGTCCCTGTTCTTGAGGGGCATACAGCTTCTGTGTTCATCAACTTTGCAAAAAAGCCGGATAAGGAGGAGCTGATCGAGAAACTGAACAGTTTTAAGGGATTCCCGCAGGAAGCAGACCTTCCGAGCGCACCGAAGCAGTTCATTAAGTACCTGGAGGACGACGACCGTCCGCAGGTTAAAAAGGACGTTTACTATGAGAACGGGTTTGGCGTGACATTCGGTCGTCTGAGAGAAGATACGCTCTTTGATTACAAGTTCGTCGGACTGGCTCATAATACAGTCAGAGGAGCGGCGGGCGGAGCCGTTCTGTCTGCAGAAGCCCTGGTTGAAAAGGGATATATCGACTTTAAATAACCGGACGACGGATCGTTTGGATGAATATAAGGCCGGACTTGCATAGTTGACCGGCTGAATATGCATGCTGCTTGTTTGGTCAGGCAGCGGGCAATATTGATGGACAGAAAAGAGAATGGGCGGAAACGTCTGTTCTCTTTTTTGGCGTTTTACTGTACCCGACGTGCATAGTCTGCTATAATAGATCAATAAGACGCGGCCGTCATGTTTCGGGACACATGTTCGTTTTATGTGATCTTGAGCGGGTGTCGGCATCGTCAAAAGGAAAAGATCAAGATAGAAACTTAGATTTTCACAGACTATGATGGGAGAATCATTTTGGCAAATAAAAAGAATACAGAAATAAAATCGCAGACAAAGAAAGGAAAGACAACGGGAAGAAAAAAGTCCGCATCCTCGCGCAGCAAGAAAGAATCTGCAGAGACCGCTGAAAAACGGGCGCAGGTTCAGGAGGAAATGCAAAAAGCGCATGCCTCAAGAAGAATTCGGGACATCATCAGCGGGCTGATTTATATTGCAATCGGCCTGTTTATTTTTGCCAGCGTGCAGTTTCATGCTGCAGGGGAGTTTGGCAATCAGCTTGGGCTTGTGCTGAAGGGGATTTTTGGTGTGATCGGTCTTCTGCTTCCGTGGTATCTGATGCTTCTCGGGGTCCTGTTTATCACGGGAAAGATGCTTCATTTCACGCAGAGGTCGCTGTGGATTACCGTCGGTATTCTTCTGCTTCTCTGTGTGATGAATGCGGGCAGATTTATTGTTCCGGCGCAGGCATCGCAGCTTCAGATCGACGTGGTCCAGTTCTATACGCAGAGCATCAGCCTGAAGTCGGGCGGGGTGTTCGGAATGACAGTCGGATCCATCTTGGTTAAATTTATCGGTGAGGCTGGACTGTATATTCTGTCTGCGGCGCTTCTTCTGATCTGCCTGCTGCTTCTTCTGAATACGCCGCTTTCAAAGGTGATTATAAAAAGAAAGCAGCAGCGGGAGGAGGACCGGCGTGTGGAGCAGCTGATGCAGGAGAGCATTGCTGACCGCTCCTACCAGGAGGAACTGGAAAAAAGAAAGCGGGAGGCAAATCTGCAGATTCGCGGTCCGGAGGACTTTCTGCGTGAAGAAGACAGCTCTGCGCAGAATCCGGAAGCGATGACAGAACGTTATGCCGGACAGGATCTGGATGGACGGTATTCGCATTCTGAACCTGCATCAAAAAAATCCGGAATTCTGCACAGCTTCTTTCAGACGGCGGAGGCCGCGGCAAGAAGAGAAAAGGCACAACATAAACGAAAACCGTCAAATGTTATGGATGTCATGCAGCAGAATCCGCTGAAAGAGAGAAGGACGCAGGAAATCCCAAAAGATGCGGTCCTCGCAGAACAGGCTGCGGAAAGACAAGAGCCTAAAATCTCATTCGGTTCGTTTGATGCAGACGGGATCGGTGGAAATGCGGGCGGCTCTGCAGAAACTCTGAGGAGACAGCCGGAGTTTTCATCGTCTGAAAATGCAGCGGCAGAAACGGATCGTTTCAGCCGGCGTGAATCGTCCGGTACTTACGGCCTGGATCCAGTGGCGCCGCCTTCTGCCGGATTTGGTCTGGATGGAGAGAATGCCCGGAGTTCAGAAACGGATAGCTTCGGGCTTCAGCCGCCGCGGCAGACAAGGAGCGGATTTGGCCTGCAGAAAGACGAGACGTTCACGGGCCGCCCGGACACAGATACTCTGAAGCGGGCATCTGCACCGGATCATGCAGCGTTCGAAGGTGCGCAGCAGGCTGAGCAGGATTTTGGCCAGTGTGAAACGGTTATGCCAAAAGACGGCGTTCATCAGAATGCAGATGGAGAGTGGGTTTCCAATAATATGATTGAGGAAACCAGCAGAAATACGATGAAACGTGTGCTGAAAAGCGCAGATGATTTGATGCGGGAGGAACAGGCGAGCAGAGAACGGGAGCAGAACGCGCTGGGAAGACCCGCTTCCCGTGCTGCGCGAGGAGAAACCGTGATGAAGCAGCCTGCAAAAACGTCAGCCGCTGCATCATCCAATGGAGCAAGGGCTGCAGCGGCAGGAATTGCGATGGCCGGTGAAGCTGCAAAAAATATCCAGAAGAAAACTAAATTCGTTTATCGTAAACCATCACTGGACTTACTGACTCCTCCGGAGCTTCCAAGTACAGAAGGGTTGAATCAGCAGCTCAGACAGAAGGCGCATATTCTGGAAGACACGCTCGACAGTTTTCATGTTGACGCGCATGTGGTGCAGGTGACGCAGGGCCCTGCGGTTACACGTTATGAGATCCAGCCGGGGCCGGGGGTGAAAGTCAGCAAGATTGTCGGTTTAAGCGATGACATTGCGCTGAATCTGCGCGCCAAGAGCATCCGCATCGAGGCTCCGATTCCGGGAAAGGCCGCGGTCGGAATCGAAGTGGAGAACGAGCGCATTCAGATGGTGAGGATCCGGGAAATTATCGGATCCAAGGAATTCCGCCAGGCAAAGTCTAAGATATCCTTTGCTGTTGGAAAGGATATCGCCGGAAATGCTGTGGTTGCAGATCTGAAGGGCATGCCGCATCTTCTTATCGCCGGCGCGACCGGTTCCGGAAAATCCGTCTGTATCAACAGCATCATCACGAGTATCCTGTATAAGGCCAGTCCGGATGAGGTGAAGCTGGTCCTGATCGATCCTAAGGTCGTAGAGCTCGGGAATTACAACGGCATTCCGCACCTGCTCATTCCGGTCGTTACAGACCCGGGCAAGGCGGCAGCTGCGCTGAACTGGGCGGTATCGGAGATGACCGACCGCTATAAGAAATTTGCTGATGAGAATGTCCGCGATCTGAAGACGTTCAACAGTAAAATGGAAGCAGAAGACCGCAGGGATGAAAAGATGCCGCAGGTGGTGATTATCATCGACGAGCTGGCCGATCTGATGATGGCCGCTCCGAATCAGGTAGAGGAGTCGATTTGCCGTCTTGCACAGCTGGCAAGGGCGGCAGGCATGCACCTGATTGTTGCGACACAGAGACCGTCTGTAGATATTATTACCGGACTGATTAAGGCAAATATTCCTTCCCGAATTGCGTTTGCGGTATCTTCACAGTTCGACTCGAGAACCATTCTGGATATGAACGGTGCAGAAAAATTGGTAGGAAAGGGCGACATGCTGTTTAATCCGCAAGGATCGGGAAAGCCGCTGCGTGTTCAGGGCACGTTCATTTCTGATGAGGAAATTAACCGGGTTATTCAGTTTGTAAAGGATCAGGCTCCGCAGCAGGAGCCGTCCTATAACGAAGCGGTGATTCAGGATATCGAACAGAAATCGGTTCCTGGAAGTGATGATGCAGCCGATGAGCTGCTTCCGGACGCGATTTCCTGTGTCGTAAACGCAGAGAAGGCATCGACGTCCATGCTTCAGCGTCATTTCCGCATTGGATATAACCGCGCGGCAAGGATTATGGATGAGATGGAAGAGCGCGGCATTGTCAGTCCGCAGGACGGCAGCCATCCGCGCCAGGTTCTGTTAACGCAGGATGAGCTGGAACAGATGAATGACAAGGGGTCTTCTTCATAAAGGAAGGCCTCTTGCTGTTTTTTATTTGTCCGGGATCTGGTATAATAGAGCCGTCAGGGCGTTTTCGCACTGAATATTACAGGAGAGGAAGTATATATGAACGTATTTTTTGATACCCTTGGATGCCTGAAGAACTTCAATGATTCTGACATGGCGATGGGAATTCTGGAAGCCCGCGGGCATCGTATCGTGGAGTCGCCGGAGGAAGCGGACGCGATTGTAGTCAACACCTGCGGATTCATCGATGACGCTAAGAAGGAGTCCATCGGAGAAATCTTTGACATGGCTGCATATAAGGAGCAGGGGAAAAAGCTGATTGTATCCGGCTGTCTTGTTCAGCGTTTTTCGGAAGAACTTTTTAAAGAGATTCCGGAGGCGGACGGATTTATCGGTGTAAATGACTATGAGAAGCTCCCGGATCTTCTGGATCAGCTGCAGCAAGACGGAAAACGGTTCCGCAAGGTTGAGGAGGTACAGGACGGGGCGCTGGAAGAAGAAACGCGTATGAGAAAGATCCCGCAGCGTGTTTACAGCACGTCGATCCGCATCGCAGAGGGTTGTGACAATCGCTGTACATACTGCATCATCCCTTCCATTCGCGGAAAATACAGAAGCCGCTCGATGGAAAGCATTGTAGAGGAGGCGTCTCGTCTGGCGCAGGCCGGATGCCGCGAACTGAATGTGATCGCGCAGGATACGAGTTATTATGGTATGGATCTGTACGGAGAGCCAAAGCTTGCGGCGCTTCTTAGAAAACTTGCAGAAATTGACGGGATTCAGTGGATCCGCATTCTCTACTGCTATGAGGAAAATATTACGGATGAACTGATTCAGACGATGGCGGAAGAGCCTAAGATCTGCCATTATATTGATATTCCGCTCCAGCACAGCAACGACAAGGTCCTCCGGGAAATGAACCGAAGATCCACGCAGGCTTCGATCCGGGATACGATTCACAGACTCCGCGAGGCTATGCCGGATATCTGCATCAGGACAACGATGATTGTGGGATTCCCGGGCGAGACAGAAGAAGAGTTCTCCGATCTCATGGATTTTGTGCGTGAGATCCGTTTCAGCCGTCTCGGCGCATTCACCTATTCTCAGGAGGAGGGAACGCCGGCCGCTGCCAGAGAGGATCAGGTGCCGGAAGAGATCAAGAATGAACGTCTGGATGCACTCATGATGGAGCAGATGCAGATTTCTAATGATGCCAATCAAGCTTTCGTCGGGAAGATGCTTCCGGTTATGGTGGATGAGCAGGATGAGGACGGTGCTTATATCGGGCGTACGCCGTATGATGCGCCGGAAATCGATAATTCCGTAATTTTTACATCAGACAGAGAGCTGAAACCTGGAGACATCGTTTCTGTGCGGATTGATGACGCGTTTGATTATGACCTGGAGGGAACGGATGTCTCGGAGTAGAGCGGGAAAATCCGGGAACAGCAGATCTGAAAGGAGATCATAAAGATGAACTTACCTAATAAACTTACGGTTCTGCGCGTTATCGCGGTTCCATTCTTTATTATTCTGTATCTGAAGGGATTCTTCGCGGCGGCGCTGATTCTCTTCTGTCTGGCATCACTGACAGATATGCTGGACGGAAAAATTGCAAGGGCACGGAATCTGGTGACCAATTTTGGGAAAATCATGGATCCCCTTGCGGATAAAGTCCTTTGCTACTCTGCCTTTTGTCTGATGATCGGAGACCGGACTATGCCGGCATGGATGCTGATTGTCATTCTGGCAAGAGAGTTCACGATCGCCGGAATGCGTACGGTCGCAGCATCTGAAGGACGTGTCATCGCGGCAGCAATGAGCGGAAAGATCAAGACCGTTCTGCAGATGTTCGCAATTATTTTCCTGATCCTGATGCAGGCGATGGAGGCGCTCCCGGTTTACCACACCGTGAAGCTGATTGCCTACATTCTTCTGTACGCATCGCTGGTCATGACGGTTTACTCCGGTGTTGAATACGTCGCAAAGAATATTGATGTGTTCAGAGAATCCAATTAACTGTATATTAAACAATGCGGAGGCCGGAGCAATCCGGTCTTCTTTATCCTGGGGGAAGTTCTGGACAAATCGCGTCCGGGGCAAGAAGAAAAGGGGCTGAACAATGAAAAGTGCAATAATCAGTGTCGGTACGGAGCTTCTGATGGGACAGGTGACGGATACCAATGCAGTCTATCTGTCTCAGCAGCTGAACGCTCTTGGGATCGATGTGATGTACCGGTATACCGTCGGCGACAATGATGGAAGACTGTCTGAGGTGCTGGATCTGGCGATGAAGGACTGCGATCTGATTCTGACAACCGGAGGACTTGGACCGACAGAAGATGATATGACCAAGGAAACCGTCACCAAATATATGGGAGATACGCTGGCTGTGCACCAGCCGTCACGCGATGCGCTGATGAAGATGGCAGAAGAGCGCCATCATAAGTTTACAGAAAACAACCTGAAACAGACGTTGATGCCGACGAGGGCCGAGGTGTTTGACACGGATGCAGGGACAGCTCCGGGATTTGCTCTTTCTAATGATCAGGGAAAGACGGTGGTCTGCCTTCCGGGACCGCCGAGAGAGATGAAACGGATGTTTGAACGCCGCGTTCGCCCGTGGCTCCTCCCCAAACAGGACAGTGTCATTTCTTATCAGACGCTGCGGATTTTTGGAAAGGGAGAGTCCAGAGTGGAAACGGATATTCTGGATCTGATTGACGCACAGACGGATCCGACGATTGCCACTTACGCGCATGAAGGAGAATGTTCTGTCCGTGTCGCATCAAAAAGAAAGACTCTTGAAGAAGCGCAGGATGCCTGCAGAAAAGTCAGTGAGCAGGTCAGAGAGCGTGTCGGAGACTATATCTACAGCGATGACGGCCGTTCACTTCCGGAAGTCGTCGGAGAGAAGCTGCTCTCGCGCGGGATCTCTATTTCCTGCGCTGAGTCGTGCACCGGTGGGATGTTTGCTGCGGCGCTGACCGATGTTCCCGGAATATCTGAAGTGTTTGAACGTGGAATTGTCACGTATACGGAACGGGCAAAAATTGAAGAGCTTGGAGTGAGTGAAAAGACGCTCGCAGAGGAAACTGCAGTCAGCCCCAATGTCGCGCGTCAAATGGCCGAAGGACTTCAGAAAAAGACCGGAAGTCAGGTGTGCGTATCCGTAACAGGAATTGCCGGCCCGAGCGGCGGAACAAAAGAGAAGCCGGTCGGTCTGATCTATGTCGGCTGTACCTATAATGGAACGACTGTGGTAAAAAAACTTCTGACACTGAATATGAGCAGGAGCTGGAATCGGCGATACGCGGTGTTAAGCATGTTTGACACCGTCAATCGGATGCTGGACGGAAGAGAAGTACCGGGAAGTGACCGGTCAGAGGTGTTGTAGACGGCGTTTTTTGATTCTGAAATTTGACGGTGTATGGGGAATATGTTATGGTTTTGTTTACCATATATTTCCATATCAAACAGCTTGACTAATTCAGGAATTATAGTAGAATGGACATATAGAACAAGTGTTCGTTATACGGAGGTTGAGCATGGCAAAGAAAGCTGCGGCGGACGGCCGCGAAAAAGCGCTGGATGAGGCGCTGAAGAAGATACAGAAACAGTTCGGACAGGGCGCGATCATGAAAATGGGCGATGCCGCCGAAATGAACATAGAGACGATTTCGACGGGATCGATCAGTCTTGATTTAGCTACTGGCGTCGGCGGTGTTCCGCGCGGGAGAATTATTGAAATCTACGGACCTGAGTCATCTGGAAAGACTACACTTGCGCTGCATATTGTTGCAGAGGCGCAGAAAGCAGGAGGAAAGGCCGCATTCATCGACGCGGAGCACGCACTGGATCCGGTTTACGCAAAGAACCTTGGGGTGCAGATTGATGAGCTTCTGGTTTCTCAGCCGGATACTGGAGAACAGGGTCTGGAAATCTGCGACATGCTGGCAAGCAGCGGTGCGATTGATGTTATTGTAGTGGATTCGGTTGCGGCGCTGGTGCCGAAAGCAGAAATTCAGGGAGAGATGGGGGATTCCCATGTAGGACTGCAGGCGCGTCTGATGTCACAGGCGCTGCGCAAGCTGACCGGCACGGTGAATAAGTCCAACACCTGCGTGATCTTTATCAATCAGCTCCGTGAGAAAGTCGGTGTGATGTTCGGCAGCCCGGAAACGACAACCGGAGGAAGAGCGCTGAAGTTCTATTCAACAATGCGTTTTGACGTCAGACGCATCGAGACCATTAAACAGGGTGATCAGATGCTTGGAAACCGCACGCGCGTTAAAATTGTAAAAAATAAAGTGGCGCCTCCGTTCAAGAAAGCGGAGTTTGACATCATGTACGGAAAGGGAATCTCAAAATCCGGCGATATTCTCGACTGTGCGGTTGATGCTGATATTGTGAAAAAGGCAGGTTCCTGGTACAGCTATAACGGAGAACGAATCGGACAGGGACGGGAAAACGTCAAAAAGTATCTGGAAGACCATGAAGAACTTATGGATGAGATTCAGCAGAAGCTGATGGATACCCTGAAAACTCCGGATGAACAGGATCAGGACAGGGATCAGAATGGCAGTGGACAGACAGCACCGGAAACTGTATCAGCTTCAGACGCAGAGAATCTGGAAGAAGCGCCAGATGATGAAATCATCGCTGACGAAGATGGGGTGATCGTTGAATAATACTGCTGTGCCTGCAGAGAATTTTTCTTTCTGTTCTCGAACAAATCCTGGATTTCTCATTGACAATGAAGAAAACCCGTGCTATCCTAACAGAGTTAGACCGCACGGCAAGGGCTCTTTTAAAGTGTGCCACCGCGGTGCACTGCCCGAAAAGGCGAGACTGGAAAGAGGAGGTAACATATGTACGCAGTAATCGAAACTGGCGGAAAGCAGTACAGAGTTCAGGAGGGAGATGTCCTGGACGTTGAAAAGCTGGGCGTTGAAGCCGGTGAGAAAGTTGAGTTCGATAAGGTCCTGGTACTGAGCGATGACAACGGCCTGAAAGTCGGCACACCGTATATCGAGGGTGCTAAGGTCGAAGCTGAGGTCGTAGAGAACGGCAGAGCAAAGAAGGTCATTGTCTTCAAGTATAAGGCAAAGAAGGGCTACAAGAAGAAGCAGGGACACAGACAGTCTTACACAAGAGTTGAGATTAAGAATCTCGGCGGAAAGGCTGAAGCTGCTGCTAAACCGGAGAAGAAAGTATCCTCATCCATGAAGAAGGATGAGCTGATTGCTTACGCAAACGAGCATAACATCGAGATCGATGAGAAGGCTACAAAGAGCGTCATCATCGAGACGATTGAGAATGCAGAGAAATAGTTGATTGTCATTCAGTTAGGAGGTGTCTGATCCATGTCAAGTAAAAAGGGAGTAGGAAGTTCCAAGAACGGCCGTGAGTCCGAGTCCAAACGTCTGGGCTGCAAGGCTGGTGACGGTCAGTTCGTTTCTGCAGGAAGCATCCTTGTTAGACAGAGAGGTACGCATCTGCATCCTGGAATCAATGTAGGAATCGGCGGAGATGATACATTGTTTGCCAAGATCGATGGAGCGGTTAAGTTCGAGAGAAAAGGCCGTGACAAGAAGCAGGTAAGCGTTTACCCTAAGGAAGCGTAATTAAACGAAATTGCCAAGCCCCCTACCCGTGCGTAGGGGGCTTGCTGTTTCTCAGCCGATGAACGGGAGGCGGAAAGTATGTTCGTAGACAGAGCAAAAATTACAATCGTATCAGGAAAAGGCGGCAACGGTGCAGTATCTTTCCGCAGAGAGCCATTTGTTCCGGAAGGCGGTCCGGACGGCGGCGACGGCGGAAAAGGCGGCGATGTCATTATTCAGGCAGACAGCGGGCTGAGAACGCTGATGGATTTTAAATATAAAAAGAAGTATACGGCGGAAAACGGCCAGGACGGGATGAAGAAAAAGCGTTTTGGAAAAGCCGGAAAAGATCTGGTCATTCGTGTTCCGCAGGGGACTGTCGTGATTGACCAGGAGAGCGGTCTGATTATGAAGGATCTGCTGGAACCGGGGGAGTCTTTTGTTGCGGCAAAAGGCGGAAAAGGCGGAAAGGGAAATGTACATTACAAGAACTCCGTCCGTCAGGCGCCTAATTTTGCTGAAGCCGGAGATCCGGGAAAAGAACGGGTGATTCTTCTCGAACTGAAGATGATTGCGGATGTCGGGCTTGTTGGATTCCCAAATGTCGGAAAGTCCAGCCTTCTGGCAGCGGCAACGCACACTTCTCCGAAGATCGGAAATTATCATTTTACAACGCTTGCGCCGAACCTTGGTGTTGTGCAGTTTCCGCAGACGAGTTTTGTAATGGCGGATGTTGCCGGCATTATTGAAGGTGCGCATGAGGGCCTGGGCCTCGGCCTGGAGTTCCTGAAACACATTGAGCGCACCAAGGTGCTGATCCACGTTGTTGATGTTTCTGGAAGCGAAGGCAGAAAGCCGATCGACGATTTTGAGAAAATCATGGACGAGCTGAAGGAGTACGGACACGGCATCATGGACAAGCCGATGCTGGTTGCTGCCAATAAGGTGGATCTGCTCGGCGGAGAAGATCATGAACAGTACAGGGAGTTCAAGGAGTACGTAGAAAAGCAGGGGTATGAAGTTTATCCGCTGTCCGCTCCGATTCATTACGGCCTGAAAGAACTGATGCAGGCTGCACTGAAGAAAGTAAACGAAGTGAACGCGCAGCCGCCGAAAGAAGATACGCGCGAGTATTTCGACTTTGAGAAAGAGGATCACGATCCGGATTATCGCAGCGTGAATGTGCGCAAAGAGGGGAATGTATTTATTGCGGAAGGAAAACAGCTTTCCAAGATTTTCAACTCTACGAACTTCAATGATTTCGGTTCGCTCCGCTATCTCTATAAATACATCGAAAACAGCGGCGCAATCGCAAAGATGAAGGAACTCGGACTGGAAGAGGGAGACACGATCCGGATCGAGGACTATGAGTTTGAATTCGAAGACGAGTTTTAACTGAACATATATGAACTTCACCTTAGGAGCGGCATAAGAATATGGGAAATAACAGACTATCAGAAAAAGAATGCTACGAATTATTTCGAAAGTATGAAACCCCGGAACATATCAAACTGCACTGCCGTGCAGTGAGTAATACGGCAGTCGTTGTTGCTGATCAGCTGAATCGTCACGGGTATCATTTTGACCTGGAGCTGATCCGCGTCAGCGGACTCATTCATGATGTTGTGCGTCTAAGGGAGAATCATGCGGAAGAAGGCGCGCAGATCCTGGAATCACTGGGGTACATGCAGGAAGCTCAGATTGTGCGGGGCCATATGCGCCATCGCCTGATCTCTTTAGACGGAGCCAGTGAACTGGATATGGTTTGCCTCGGCGACCGGCTTGTAAAAGAACATGCCTATGTAGGTCTGGATGAGCGCATGGATTATCTGATCCATAAGAAAGGGGAAAATCCAGAGCGCACACGTCGGATTCTGGAAGGGAAAAAAGAAATCCGCAAGTTCATGGATGAAGTAGAAGATGTGATCGGCTGCACCATCGATTCGCTGTTTCAGCCATCGCTGGACGAGCTGTTTAAGCAGGTGGAAAAACCGGCTCAGTATATCGGCGGAGAATTAAATATGGTTCGAAAGGACCCGGAAAACGTTGGTCTGCGTTTTGCGTTTGCATTCCCGGATTTGTATGAAATCGGCATGTCCTATATGGGCCTTCAGATTTTGTACAGCCTGACTAATTCCTATCCGGATATTTACTGCGAGCGCGTTTTTGAACCTGCTCCGGATATGCGAAGCCTGATGCAGAAGCATCATTTCCCGCTGTTTACGCTTGAAACACATACGTCGGTCCGCAAAATGGATGTTCTCGGATTTACGCTGCAGTACGAGATGAGCTTCCCGACCATTCTGGATATGATGGATCTTGCTGGAATTCCGCTGCGCCGTGAAGACAGGACGGATCGGGATCCGCTGATTGTCGCGGGAGGGCCATGTGCATTCAACCCGGAGCCGCTGGCAGATTTCTTTGATCTGTTTATGGTCGGAGACGGCGAGGAGGTTCTTCCGTATGTCCTTCAGGAGTATGAGAAAGCAAAAAAGAACCATGAATCAAAAGAAGAGTATCTGAAACGTGTCTCTCAGATGGATGGAATTTATATCCCACAGTTCTATGAGCCGGTCTATCAAGAAGACGGAACGATCAGCGAAATACGGAAAACCTGGGAGGGGGCTCCGGATAAGGTGAAGAAGGCGCTGGTTGCGGACGTCGATTCACTTCCGTTCCCTGAGAAGCCGATCCTTCCGATCATCAAAACGGTGCATGACCGCGCTGTTGTAGAAACTTTTCGCGGATGCTCCAGAGGATGCCGCTTCTGTCAGGCCGGCATGATTTACCGGCCGGTGCGAGAGCGAAGTGAAGAACATATTCTGGATCTGGCGAAGAAACAGCTGGAGAATACAGGACATGACGAGTTGTCGATTCTTTCGCTTTCAACGAGCGATTATTCCAGATTTGAATCGCTTGCAACCAACCTGATGGACTTCTGCAGTCAGCATAACACATCACTGTCGCTGCCTTCACTTCGTCTGGACTCGTTTTCGTTTAACGTATTGAACGAAATTCAGAAATACAAGAAATCCGGACTGACCTTCGCTGTTGAAGCGGGTTCACAGCGTCTGCGCGATGTCATTAATAAGGGAATTACGGAAGAAGATATTTATGATGCGGTTGAACAGGCTGTACATCTTGGGTGGCGCAGAATTAAACTCTATTTCATGGATGGTCTTCCGACGGAAACCAACGAAGATTTTGACGGGATTGCAGATATCTGCAGAAATATCATGCAGATCTTTAAGGACTCCGGAGAACGCGGACGTCTGAATATTACGGTCAGTGTCTCCAACTTTGTGCCGAAGGCGCATACGCCGTTCCAGTGGATTGCGCAGCCGTCGACGGCGGATTTTCATGAGAAGCATATTTATCTGGAAAAACTGCTGCACATTAAGGGTGTTCATCTGACGTATCATGAGGATATCGTCAGCACTTGCGAGGCGATCTTTGCCAGAGGGGACAGACGATGCGGTGAACTCCTGCTGAAACTGCACCAGGGCGGATGCCTTCTGGACGGATGGACGGAATTCTTCAAGAAAGACGTCTGGGAACAAGCACTTTCTGATTGGGATGTGGATTATAAGTTCTATACCGAAAGAAAGCGTTCGTTTGATGAAGTTCTGCCGTGGGATATCATTGATTCCGGCGTATCCAAGGCATATCTTAAACTGGAAGCGCAGAGAGCGGAACGTGAGGAAATTACGCCGGACTGCCGAAACGGCTGCACCGGATGCGGAATTGGAAGACGGACAGACTGTCCGCTCGGCGGGATATATTCTGGAAGCCGTGCGCAGGATACAGAAATGAAATAGGGAGTGTGCGATGAATAAGTACGTCTTGTTTTTTTCTAAAAGAGGATACAGTAAGTATACGTCTCATCTGGATATGCTGAGGCTGTTTAAACGCGCATTCAGAAGAGCGGATATCGCGCTCAGCTACAGCCATGGTTTTAATCCTCATCCGCAGATGAGTTTTGCGCAGCCTCTGTCGCTCGGGTACTCGGCCTGCAGGGAGATGCTGGAATTCAGTACCGATCAGGCTTATGATACGGAGGATATTCTTCGCCGCCTGCGCGGCAATCTCGCGGAAGGCATGGATGTGTCCGCTGTTCTTCCTGTGCATGAGAAAAAGGCGCTTGCCGGACAGGTTGATCGTGCGGATTATGAAATTATCATTCCGGTGCCGTATTATGACCGGGATTATTCTGCGCTGATCGGAGAGTTCCTTGCGCAGGATCAGATTCTGGCCATGAAAAGACAAAAGAAATCGAAGGAATTGAAAGAGGTCGATATCCGTGAAAAAATCGTTTCTATGGAAGCGGCTCCGTCTGAAGGAAAAGAGGGTGTCGGCATCCTGAAACGAAATCTTCTTCAGCTGAATGTTCAGCTGGACTGCGGAAGCCGGTCGAATCTCAGTCCGGAACTTTTGCTTTCGGCCTTTCTGGCGTTTTCAAATCTTCCGGTTGAACGGCATCGGATTGAAGTCTGCAGAACTTGCATGCATTTTCCGGAGGACAGCGAACTGGAGAAACAGTTTGGCGGCATGCAGGAATAGTTTGTTTTTATCTGTTGACTTCCCCATACATTGACGCTATGATGGTAAATATTGGAAGGATATTTGCGGTAGGTGTTATTGAAAGGGGAGGAACAGGTATGGAACAGAAACTGCAGAAATGGAAACGGTGGGAGAAGCAGCACCATAAAATGATTGTCATCGGAGCGGTGATCACGTTTGTGATCGCCGCTTTTGCGTTTTTTGCACTGAATGAGAAAAGCGGGACTATTCCCGAATCCTCGGGAAAGGCGGAATCCTCTGCGTCACAGAGCTTGCAGGATACATCGCAGAATAACGATGCTGAGGAATCCGGGCCTTCCCATGTATATGTGGATATCGCTGGTGCGGTAAAGAAGCCGGGAGTGTATGAGGTGGACGCATCTGCGAGAATGTTTGAGGTTGTGGATGAGGCCGGCGGACTGACAAAGGAAGCAGATACGTCCCTGATGAATCTGGCGGAGAAAGTTTCTGACGGGATGAAGATTGTGATTCCATCGAAAGGGACGTCGGCATCCAACGCACCGAATCAATACCAGACTCCGAATAACACGGGCGGCGGATCATCCTCGGGCAGCTGCGGAACTTCACAGAGTGCTGGAACTGGTTCCCGGAATTCAAATCTTGTAAACATCAATCAGGCAGATGTTATAGAACTGCAGGCTATCAGAGGCATCGGCCCTGTAACTGCGGAGGCTGTGATCGCATATCGCGAGGAGCATGGACTCTTCCGGACAAAGGAAGACCTCAAGAAGGTGAGGGGGATCGGAGACAAAACATATGAGAAGCTTAAAGATCAGATTACACTGTAGTCTCCCTGTGGAGCGCAGCGCCTGTGTGTATGAATATGCGTGAACATACATCGGATAAGTGAAATGTATAATTATGCAATGAGAAAATCGTGAATAGGCGATGCATGAATACTGTTGGATATATATGCATAAGTAGCCGGCGGAGTTTCTGCCGGCAGCAGCCTGAAGCAGTGCAGCAGGGACTGTGCGAGAGGTATGCGATGGCAGGCGGAGATAATACCAGCGAATAGAACAAGCGCGCATCCCGGTGTGTAAGCCTGGGTTTCGTTGAAAGTCAGTGATCTATTTGTGGCGGCAGCAAGGAAGTCTCTGCTTTGAAAACTGATGAAGCTTATGTTGTATGTGTGAATTCATAAACACCGGAATTAATTTATACAGATATGCAAGAGATGGAGGGGTGAATATGCGGAACCAGGATCGATTTATGACGGAAGGCTCGACTGGGACGATTGGGGAATTTAACATGGGGCTGGAGAGACCCCTGAGAATCATACGGGGATCGGCGGATGAAGATGGTGAAAGAGGTGGTGCCGGCGTTTACGGCATTCAGAAGAAGATTTTGCAGGAAGATGAGGGGAGCTCCGGAAATGCACAGCTTCTCTGGGAGCTTGAGTGTCTGTATGCTCCGGATATGATTGGATGCAGGTATTTTCATGATGCGCTTGAACTGTATGCGTCGTGTCTGTATACGCGCGCCGGCTGCATCCTGCATAAAGAGGTGTATCCGGTTCTGGCAGAAAGATACGGAACTTCCGGCGCATGTATCGAGATGGCAATTCGAAGGTGGATCAAACGGATTTGGGAGATTCCGCATGTGCGGGGACTGCTGCTCGCTGCTTCGGATGGGATCATCGCAGAGCGCCCATCAAATAAGCTGCTCCTTCACACTTTGTCAAGAAAGATGATTTGGTCTTCCTTCCCCGCTCACCCGAAGAGCGATGAAACGCGGCGGAGGGGAGGCTGCGGAAAAACGTCTGCAGCCCCAGATATCCGGTATAAAAGAGATGCGTTGACTTCCTCTTTCTGTGGTATAATATCTGATACTATGCGAGAAAGAGGTGAACAACTTGGTTACAAAGGAACAGATCAACAGGATCAATGAACTGGCGCATAAATCAAAATCAGTCGGGCTGACGGATGCTGAACGCGAGGAGCAGAAGATTCTGAGACGCGCATACATCGATGCCTTTAAAGAAAATCTGCGTGCGCAGCTGGATCGCATTGAAATTGTCGATGCCCCGAAGGAGCAGTCCTGCGTTGTAGAAGAAGAAAAAATCGAGATCGATACACTGCAGTAAGGGTGGCAGGAGGGTAAGGCAGAAGATGCATAACCTGAGCCGCTGAAATCAGCAGATGCAAGAAGGTGCCGGAAAGGCCCGGAGGAAAAATTATCCTGGGCATTCTGGCATCTTTTTCCATTTTCATATGAAAAATATAGGTTTTTTCCTGATTTCGCGATTTTTTCGGTTTTATCGGTTTAATCCGCCTTTGAATAAGGTATAAGCAACAAGGTACAAATGAAGTACATTCCAAGGTACTTTAGGAGGGAGATTAAGCAAGATGAGCGAAACCAGAAGAGTATATATGGACTACTCCGCGACGACACCAGTCAAGAAGGAAGTCCTTGATCAGATGATCCCATATTTTACAGAGAACTTCGGCAACCCGTCCAGCCTTTATACAATCGGCCTGGAAGCAAAGGCTGCTGTGGAGAAGGCGAGAGCACAGGTTGCGCACCTGATTGGCGCTGAACCTTCTGAGATATATTTTGACGGCGGCGGGAGCGAATCCGATAACTGGGTGCTGGAATCCGTTGCTGATCAGCTGAAAAATAAAGGAAGACATATTATCACATCACAGATTGAGCACCATGCAATTCTGCATACCTGCGACTATCTGGAAAAGCACGGCTTTGAAGTGACATATCTGCCGGTTGACCATGAAGGATTCGTTAACCCGGACGATCTGGAGAAAGCGATCCGTCCGGACACCATTCTGGTCAGCATTATGTTTGTCAATAACGAGATTGGAACGGTAGAGCCGATTAAGGAACTGGCTGCAGTTGCGCACAAGCATGGAATCCTGTTCCATACCGATTCTGTACAGGCACTGGGAAATGTGCCGATTGATGTCCGCGATCTGGATGTTGATTTCATGTCCTTCTCTTCCCATAAGATTTATGGACCGAAGGGCGAGGGCGGCATGTTCATGAAGCACGGTGACAGAATCACAAGCTTTATTCACGGCGGCGCTCAGGAAAACGGCAAGCGCGCCGGCACAGAGAACCTGGCAGGTATCGTCGGATTTGGAGCAGCGGCTGAACTGGCTGAGAAAAATCTGGAAAAACACAGAAAACAGTGCGGCGAACTCAGAGACTATCTGATGGACCGCATTCTGAACGAGATTCCGGACTGTGTGGCCAACGGACCTGCGGATCATTCCAAGCGTCACCCGGGCAACGCCAATATCACATTCAAGCGTATCGAGGGAGAATCCATTCTGCTTCTGCTCGACAGTATGGGAATCGCAGTGTCGACGGGATCTGCATGCTCTTCTAAGAGCCTGGATCCGTCCCATGTCCTGACGGCAATCGGAGTCGATCCGGAAACGATTCACGGATCCATCCGTTTTACAGTCGGCGATTTCACAACCAAGGAAGATGTCGATTATGTGGTTGACTGCATGAAGAAGGTCGCTGAGCGCCTGCGCGGAATTACAATGCTGTAAGGGAAAACATGTTTTAGCTCACGCTGTTTAGTGTATAATGGCTGTGAGATAAAAATAAATATGATATATTCTGCCCGATGGGATGAACAGAGGGCAGGATATGTCGGATATAATAAAAGGAAATAACGGATCAGCGGATCTGCTCCGCCGGTCAGATGATGAACGCAAGAGAGGAAGAATCACTATGGGATTATATAACGATACAGTAATGGATCATTTCATGCACCCGAGAAATGTTGGAGAAATTCCAGATGCAGATGGAACCGGAATTTACGGAAGCCCGGCATGCGGAGACATGATGCAGGTTCAGATCAAAGTAGATGAGAATGACATCATCACAGACTGCAAGTTCAAGACTTTCGGATGCGGAAGCGCAATCGCTTCTTCCAGCATGGCCACCACCATGGTTATTGGAAAATCCGTTGAAGACGCGCTGAACATCACTAACAAGGCAATTGTTGACAAGCTCGGCGGACTGCCGAACATCAAGCTGCACTGCTCTGTGCTGGCAGAAGACGCACTGAAGCATGCAATTTACGATTACGCGCAGAAGCACGGCAAGCACTATAAGGAGCTGGAGGGATTCAACCCGGATGACCACGGAACAGCTCCAGACGATGTTACCCATCTGTAAACCTGTATATGGTATTAAAATACAACTAAAAATCACAGCTTTCACCCTGCTCTTTACGGAGTGGGAGTGAGGGCTGTGTTTTGTTATAGTGCGCCCGGCGAGCGCACGTTCTAAAGGGTGAAAGTCCCGAATCCGCCCGGCAGTGGGAAGGATACAGCCGAAGGCAAGGGTGTCCATCGTGAGGTG